>JACKQG010000735.1_pt1 | contig 46627 bp, 24 predicted proteins | sample 8237621 | NCBI WGS metagenome assembly JACKQG01 (sample SAMN15677084, study PRJNA649215) | marine metagenome | biome: marine; feature: Black Sea; material: saline water; isolation source: suspended particulate matter (SPM) from the Black Sea western gyre | collected 2013-06-09/2013-06-10 | depth... | reverse complement strand
ACCCCAGTTGACGTGACCGGGTTCCGGGGAGGCTATTTATTGCGAGTTGCCTAACGCTGAAGTCGGGCGCCGACATGGCCATCGATCGTGTCGAGACGGCCACGCATCAGGGCCAGCGCAAGACGTCCGGTACGATTCTGTTGGACGCCTTCGGCCAGCTCAGGGAATCGTCTCCCGCGGACAGCGCGGTAGACGTTCTCGGTCACACAGTCACGCTGAAGGACCGCGATGGTTCCATCAGTGGCCTAGAGATTCAGACCCCCACTTCAGCCAACCAAAGTACCGGCGAAACCGATATGCACACCGTCGTCGTGCCGTCGACGGTCGACGGCGACTACGTGTTGATGGCGCCGACGGCCGGTGCGAGCAATGTGGACCTGCACGTCGCTGGCGCCCTGAATGTGGTTTCGCTGGGCACCTCCGCCGGGCAGACCGTGGCACTTTCGTCCGATGGCGACATGGTCGTGGCGGCGGACCTGAACGTCGGCAGCGCCGGCACCATCGACTTGGACGCCGGCGGCCACCTGAGCGTGGCTGGTCGCCTGACCGCGGGGACGCTGAACATCGGTGCTTTCGGCGAACTGGCGCTGACAGACCTGGACGTGGGTACCATCCGCTTCGACGTGACCGGCGGCGGTCTGACTATCACGAATGCTTCCTCGTTGGTCGTCGGCGCCGGCAGCGTGGACGGCGGTCTGCGGATCACCAGCGACGGCAAAATCACGTTCAATGACAACGTGACGGCCTCCGGCGACGTAACGGTCACGGCTGATGGCGCGATCGCAATCAACGGTGGCAAACTGCTCGATGCGGGCGGGGGCGACGTGACGCTGATCGCCACCGGTGGCATTTCCGGCCTGGTCGATGCGGCCGAACTGAACTTGCAGGCGGCGGGCGTCGTTAGTGTACGCGACCCCAACAATGTAACTGTAAACGGTTTCGTCCAGAACACCGCCGGCAGCAGCGTTACCGTGACCGCTGGCGGCGGCATCACGCTGGCCACAAACGTTTCCAGCGGTGACGGTAACGTGACCCTGGATGCCGACGGCGGCACGCTCGCCATGAACACTAGGACCGTGATCGACGCAGGAGCGGGCCGTGTGACCCTGGAAGCTTCGGACAACGTGTTGCTGGCTCACGTGGCGTCATCCGGCACGGGGTCCATTGGTGTCACTAGCCAAACTGGCTCGATCACCGGGCCGCTGACGGGCACTGCGCTGGCGATCCCAACAGGGACCGTTCAGCTTTCGGCAGCCGCCGGCATCGGCCAAGGCGATGGTCTGACCATGGAAGCGGCTCGCCTGGATGTCGAAAACACAACTAGCGGAACGATCCGAATTAGCGAAGCCGATGGGCTGATCATCCAGTCGCTTCAACAGGGCGCGGATGGCTCAGTGTCCGTCACAGCCAGCGGCGGCGAACTGACCGTCGCCGGCAGCGGCATCACCAGCGCCGGCGGCAGCGTCACCTTGCACGATGCGGCGACGGAATGTGAGATCAACGTGGACGCTCCCATCATCACCGGCGGCGGTGATGTACGGCTCGTCTCGGACTACGGCAATATCGTCTTCTCCGCACACGTAGACGCGGGTGCGGGGGACATCGACGTGACGGCTTCCGCCGGCGACATCCGCACTACACGCACCGGTTGGACCGTTGGCGATCCGGTCACGCCCGATCTGACAAGCGGGGGTACCATGCGTCTGATCGCTCACGGCGTGATCGGCGAGGGCGCGGCAGATGAGCGGATTAGCACGAAGTCGCTGGTGGTTGATGCCGGCCAACTGAGCGCACAAAGCCTGAGTGGACAACCGCTGCACATCATCACCACTGGGCATACCCGCCTGGGCGAAAGCGGCACGAAACGGCCCATCCTGACAGGCGGCGCCAAACTGGTCAGCCTGGGAACCATGCACATCGCCGAACACGTGAGCGGTGGAGGCGAGGACATCCACCTGCTTGCCCACGACCTGGAAGTCTCCCATCCACTTCACAGTCCGGGAGGCAAGCTGACCATTTCGCCACTGCTGAACCATGGCGTCATCGCGCTTGGTGACCGTTCGGCCGACGTCTCCGGAATGCACCTTGCTCAGAGCGAACTGAACCATCTGGCCGAAGGTTTTCACACGGTCACCATCGGAGGGAATGATGGCGCGTACAAGATTCACATCGGCGACGCCGACAACTCGGCCAGCAAAGTCCACTTCAGCGATCCGTTGGTACTCCGCAATACGAAATGGGGCGGGCATATCGACATCCATGGTTGGCTTTTCGGGACTGACAATGCGTCGTTCAGAGTACACGGTTCGGGCAACACGACGGTGTTGCACGACGCGACGATCGACAAACCCGGTGAAATCGTGTTGGACGACGCCGTGCAAATCGACGGTACTGTGACCGTCAACTCGCGGAACGACCGCATCGACTTCCTGGGCATTTTGGACGGCGACGGCACAGACGGCGACGACACGTTGACGCTAGACGCGGCGGCCAACATCACCTTTGCAGAGACGATCGGCGGCACAGATCCGCTGGAATCGTTGACGATCACAGCCGCGGACGTAGTGACCTTCAGCCAGCCACTGGTCGTCAGCGGCGATGTAATCATCACGGCCGGCACGGTGATCTTCGAGGCCGGGGTGAGCGTGACCGACGGCGGCAATCTGACCATCACGGCCGACACGATTCAGGTCGATGTCGGCATCGCCGTGGCTGGCGACATCACGTTCGTCGCGGATGAAATCGACTTGCTCGGCGGAGTCGGCACGGTAGAAAGCACGGGCGGAGGTTCATTGGCGATCCGCACTCGAACCGAGCACGCGACCATCGCCACGGCATTGGGCGAGGTCGATGGCAGGTTAGACCTTTCGGCCGCGGATCTGGCCGCGTTCACGGACGGCGGTTTCAGCCGAATCGAAATCGGTCTGAAGGATGGCGACCATGCAGCGGAATCAGCCGGCCCAGTACTCCTCGGCGGCCACAACGCCACGGTCTTCCTAGACCCGACCTTTGTTTACGCTTCAACCATCACGGTGGCCGACGAAACCGACAGCGGGCATGTGCTGACGGCCGCCGAGACGCTCGAACTGAACGCCGTGGGAACGGTCGAGATTGCTAATCACATGATCGTAACCGGGGATCTGACGATCTATTCGGCCGATGGTGCGGTGGAGCAAGACGCCGATACGGTGGACGGCCAGGAAGCCGAAAGCTTGACCGTATCCCGTTTGACCGTTCGTGCTCACGGCGGAGTGCACCTACCTTGGATCGAAGTGGATTCGCTGCACGTGACGAACGTGAGCGAGGGCGACATTCTGATTACCCAGGTGGCTGGCGGCGGCGACATCACGGTACAGAATCTACAGCAGCAAGCAATCGACCATATCGCTTCACTGACAACCGAGGATGGAGACATTGTGATTACCGGGCCGGTGAGCGCGGCCGGAGCCGCCGAGGTTGCGCTCACGGCCTCGGGGGCCGACGGTGACATCCGCTTGGAACAGTCAGTCCAGACGACCGGCGCCGGCCATTTGCGGCTTTCGGCGACAGGCGATGTGGACATCACCGCCGCCGTGACTACGGCGAGCGGACACGTACAGATCAGTGCCGACGGGAACGTGAATCTCGCCGAAACCGGCAGCGTCAGTTCCGTCGGCGCCGGCATGGGCGTGGTGGAAATCACCGCGGGCGGCAACGTGGTGCTCAGCCAAATCGAGTCCGATGACACGGCAACGATCACAGCCCAGACCGGTGCCATTACCGACGGTCTCGCCGACGAATCACTCAACATCACCACCTCAGTCGTAAGCCTCTCCGCAGCCACCGGCATCGGTGCCGCCGGCGACGGAGATATCGACATCGACGTGGATGAAGTATCCGCCGCCATCTCGCAGACTGGCGGCGTCTTCCTGGACGAAGCCGCCGCAGCGCCGGGCATACACTTGACGGACGATGGCGTGCTGGAAGTCATTGGCAGTGATGCCGACGACTACATTTTGGTGGCGCCCCTGGGGCGCGATGGCATCCAGGTCGACGCCAAACTTGGCCCCCTGGGTGTGGTTCATCAGACGTTCGCATCGGCCGACGTGGAGCGAGTTGCTGTGTCGTCCGGCGACGGCAACGACTTCGTCCGGATATCGAGACTTCTCGCCATCCCTGTCGTCCTCAAAGGCGATGCGGGAGACGATTTTCTGCGAGGCACAAACGGCCCCAACGTGATCCTTGGCGGTCCGGGCAACGATACGCTGGTGGGCGGCTACGGCCACGACGTCTTGAACGGCGGCGAGGGCCAGGACCTGTTGATGGGGTACGATGGGACAGACGTGTTAGTAGGCGCCGGCAGCAACCACGTCGACATGCACGATGTCAACGGCGACGGCCACGTGACGCCACTGGACGTACTTTTGCTGCTGAACAACCTGAACGCAAATGGTTCGCGCAGGTTGGATGAAATTCCAGACGCAACCAGTGTCTCCAATGCCTGCAATCTAAACACGGTCGCTGGCGGCTGGGACAACCCGACGTCGTGCTTCAACTCCGTGGTCGGTGGGCCTTTCCTAGATGTCAATCTAGACGACATGATTTCTCCATTGGATCTACTGCACCTCATCAATCGGTTCAACGCGGAGAAAGCCAGCGGAGAAGGCGAGTCGCCACAGGCTGTCGATCGGTTCGACATCGCCGCCCAAGTTGTGAGCCACCTGACGCCTCTTCCTACCCTCGCCGAACGGCCGGCAAGTCGAGCAGCAGTCCGCGAAACGCCGGATGCTGAAACGGCCCTGGCCATCGTTCCTTCAGCGGGCCATTTGCGGGGCGTAGCTGGGTCGATGGAGGGTGGTTGGGACGACCACGTATTCGACGAGCATTCGTTGTTCGAAGCGGCAGGGCCGGATGACGACTTGTTAAGTGTCTTAGCCGACTATGTTGCCCAGAGAAGCGGCGCTGATTGAGCACCTCCGCCTGAATCGCGGCGTCGCTTCACCCCACTCTCTTCTACGTCGCAAAGTTCGATGCTCGAAGCCCAACGCTGCGACCGCTACTTGCCCTCGAAACATGCGACACGGCCATCCGGATCCGATCGCTCTGCGTATCAAGGCCATGGACGAGATAGCCTTTTTGCTCCCCAAGGCCGATCATGAGTTCGGCGTCCTCGCATCCTACCACCACGACCAGCCCACCGCGGACGCCGCTATCCTTCAGGACGTCCGACGCAGTCGTTGCGGCATGAACCTGGCCAGCCATCAGACAAAGAGAAACGACCAAGTGAATTCCGCGTATCATGGTTGCTCCTCCGTCCATTGCTTCTCCGAAGACAGATGTAGGTCAGGCTGTGCCTGACGCAAACCGGATTCCGTCAGGCACAGCCTGACCTACCATTCCTTCATTTTCCGAAGCAGACAAGCTTACCGTTTTTCAGGGAGACGAAAAGCCGCTCACTCGCCGCGGCCATGCCGTCGAACACCGGACTGCTTTCGAGTTTCTGTTCCGCAATCTTCTTGCCGTCGTCCGGTGAAATGATCCAAAGGTATCCGGCCTTGTCACCCGCACGGGCCGCGTAGAGTTCCGCTGCGGGGCCGTCGTCGGGCCAACCACCGACAAACAACGCGTTGTCGGCCAACAGCATCGCACGGGCCTGGAACGGCACTTTCACCGTCCACTTGTGGTCAACCGGCGTTTTGGGGCGAGTTACCTTTACCGGATAGTCAGTCGTCGGACTCGTTTTCTTATCCGGCGTAAACGGCTGGTTTGCATCGGCGAAGAGCAGGCAACCGCGACTCGAAGGAGCCGCTCCCGAAGGAACGATGCCGGGTGACATGAATGTTTGAAGTCCGCATACCGCCCGGTCGTCGAATACCAGAAGCTGCCCGAAAGGGACTTGCAGGTCGTGCTTGATGTACGAAAACGGAAAGTCGTACACGTCTCCGTAACCGAGGCGCCAGAAGGTCCGATAGAACCAGGTGTCGTCGGTCAATCCGGAGTTTGTCATCAGGTGGCGCCCGAGTCCCTCCTGTCGATTCAATTCTGTGTCGAATTTGATCTGTTGCAGGTAGATGTACTTTCCGTCGCTCACCAGGACATCCGGGCGCGCGCCGGCCATCGTGAACGTCCGCGTCGGCGCTTCCTCGTGCGGGACGAAGACCCGCGTGTCGTACATCTTTCTTCCCGTGACCGTGTCGACGCCATAAAGCCAAATCCCGCCGTCTAGATAGACCGAACGCCCGGCGGCGAAATAGGCGACACCGCCCATCACCAGCACGTTGCCGTGGACCGGCCAGACCGATTCGAGTTGGCTGTCGACCATCGTCCGCCGATCTTCCGGGGCGGCTCGAAATCTCCACGCAAGTTGGCCGTCCACTGCCGACAGACAATAGACCCATCCGTCGTTCGAGCCGAACAGGAGCGTACCATGATGGAGCGTTGGCGGTGTGTCGACGCGACCGCCCGCAGTGAAGGCCCACGATTGCGCGCCCGCCTTTTCGTCCAAGGCTGTTATCCGGCGGTCGTTTACCGACGCAACAAAAACTCTGCCGCCGCCGACCACGGGTGCCGTCAGTTTGCCGCCGATCTTTGCGTCCCAGGTTTTCTTCAACGAGACGGGGATCGATGCAGACGTCGCGCCGCTTCGCAGGATGTCGCCGCGGTACGTCGGCCACTCGTTCGCCATTGTGTCGGCTTTGGTGGAGACGCCGTAGGCGGGGCCTTGCTCCAACACAGCGCTCGATTTGCTGGGTGTATTGCCGTGCGGCAGCAACGCCGTGAATCCCCGCAGGATCACGCCCGCATAGCAGCAGCATGCATTGGGCGGCACATAGGTCATGCCGTTGCATGGCATGACACCGTACTGGCAGACGCCCCGCACCCAGTTGTTTCGCGCATGCTGCTGGCCTGTCAGATCGAAGTACTCCATGCCCCGTTTGTCCGCGATTACGAACCGGTGGGTCGCCTTGTTCCGGTAACACCGCGCGTGGTGACCCGGAGTGAGCAGCCCCGAGATGTCGATCGTGCGTTTCACCTCGCCGGTCTGCGGGTCGCGTCCGTGGGTGGCGAAAATGCCGGACCAGACGAGACCGTCGGCCAGGAACACATCGGCAGGAGCGTGAAAATCCGGCGGCGACGGGCACGACCATAGCGGCTGGCCTCGGTCGAGCGACAGCGCCGTCAGCTTGCCGCGATCGCTCGCCAGCACGACGCCGTCCTGCTCGCAAATCACAATCGTCGGAGCGAAGAAGGGTGCCCCGAAGATGGACTTCTTTTTCCGCGCGGGCTTCTTGGCGGATTTCCCTTTCGCTGGCTTCTTCGGCGGTGCGGTCTGTGGATTCGACGAAGCGAGGTCGAATGTCCACGTCTCGTTTCCGGTCCCCGCGTTGACGCAAACGACTTCGGTGCCGCGCTGAAAGACCGCACAATTGGCTGCCGCGGCGACGGTCATCGGCTGGAACTTCGCGGTGTCCGTCCCACTCTTCTTCCAGAGCACTTGGCCGGTTTCGGCGGAAACGGCCATCAGCAACCGCGGGCTCTCGGCGGGCGGAACGCCTCGTCGAGCAGCCTCGTCCGACCGCTCCTGCAGGTCGTTTGTCACCACCAATAGAACATCACCGATCACAAGGATTTCGTCAGCGCCACGCGTCTCTTCGAACACGCGAAGCGTCTCGCCACTGGTCGCATCAAGAATCGAAACCGGGGCGTCGAGTTCGAGCGTTGCGAAGACCTTTCCGCCGACGGCCACCAACCGCCGCGGAAGTTGTGGTGGCCCGGAGCGGAACGGCCGAAGGTAGTTTGCCCAGGTCGGGATCGGCCGTTTCCAGAGCAGCACGCCGTTGAAGGCGTCGCGGGCAACGAGTTTCCAATCGGGCGGGAAGTTCATCAGACTCGGTGGCCCCTCGTCGATGATGTAGTAGATTCGTGGCCCGTCCGAGACAACCGCGCTGATGCTGGCCGTCACATCGTGGTGGCGTGCAACGGCCGGCCCGGCGAGCCACTGTAGCCGTCGAGGCGGGCCGACCAAAGCGTCCGCCGCCACCGCGTTGCCGTCCGGGCCGTGCATGTAATGCGTCCAATGGTCGATCTCCTTCGGCCGTGGCTTTTCTAAAGGCTGGAGGCTGGAGGCTGAAGACTGGAGGGAGATCATGGCGCCGCCTGGAGCGAGTACACGATCGATTTCCCTCATCGAGACCTTGCCGAGGTCATCGGCGACCACAAGATTCACCAAGTTGTCGATGAACGGCAGAACGTCGCCTGAAAAATGCTCCACGGTGGCTTGGGCTTCGAGCCCCGCGTTGGCGATCCGCTTACGGGCCTTGGCAACGTTGGCCGCATCGCCGTCCATGCCGTGGACAACGTAACGGTCGTCCGCTGCCAGACACGCGGTGAGCGCTCCGTCACCACACCCAAGGTGCAGCACGAACCCACCACGCATGTCGGTGGCGTCGAGAATCTGTTCGGCAAGTTGGGCAGGTTCCACAGCGGCGGCTATTGCAGCGAACTCGAGCACGGCGATCGAGACGCAGAGCGTTTTTGAAAGTTGTTTCACGTGGTTCTCCTTTCCTTCAGTCGAGCCTCGGCGCCCCGACCGCAACGCCTACCGAACTCAAGACCGTCCGTACCAATAAGCCGTCAGTTCTTCGCCCCAACGGATTCCTGCCGGCACGATTTCAGATATTTGCAGGATTTGGCCATTGCTTCTACCATCTCATCCGGTGCCGGTTCGTGGTGCATGAAGGGGTTCACCGGATAGCGGAAATTGACCTTCGCCAGTGCGTCCAGCCAGGGCTTGCAGTCGGTCGGACCAATCCCCGGCAATTGCCCAGTACCAGGTGCATGCTGCCAAGCGTAGAAGAAGAACAATTGATCCCCACAGATCTTGATCGCTTCTTCGACTGATTCCTTGTTTATCTGGATATGATAAGGAGCCAGGGCGATACCCAGGCGGGGATGGCGATTCAGGTCGGTAAACGCTTTGAACGAATCCATGTAGTTCAGCAACGATTTTCCGCTGTGGTTTTCGAGCGCGACATGCGAATCATACTTCTCCGCCAATTCCAGTTCGGGCTTCAGGGCGTTGAGGCGGTGTTTCATGCTTGCCGTCAGGTCGTCCGGATCATTGAAGCCCCCGCTGCCGTGCACGGCCACTCCGCCGCCGGCCTTGCCGAGCAGTTCCGCGTAGCGCGGGTAACCTCCGCTGTAGACCGAGAAGGAATACAGATCCAGCTTGTGTTTCGCCAGCAACTGTTTGAGCGCCTCGGGTCCGAGCCTATCGAGTACGTCGTCCAGGTGAGGACAGCCCGCATGGGCCGACCAGATGTCGATGGCGTCGAAGCCAAGGTCGGCGATCCGTTGGACAGCCTGTTCGATCGGAAGCGAGGCAAACGCGATCGACGAGCAGGACAGCCGCATTTTCCACTGGCTCTGGTCATCCGCACGAGCACCGCGAATCAAGCCATCGGCCCCCGCCATTCCCACGAAAGCCGCCGAACCGAGCCGAAGAAAATTCCTACGCGAACACTTGTTGTCGGACATAGTCAACTCCTCTTGTGAAATAAAGATTGATGCAATTGGCCACCGGATCTCAATCCTCCAATTCCTGGTCTCATTAAGAACTAAAGCTCCTCTCCATCCAAATACACTTCTAACCGCCCTTTGCCCATTACCACAGCGACGTGCTGCCAGGCACTGGGCTGCAACACATCGGGGAATTCCTCTTGATGAGGGCCGATGATGACGCGTAGGCTCAGGCCGGGCCAGCAGTCTATCAGAAAGCCATCTCTCCTTCCGGCGGTAAGCTTGTCGAAGATGCGGCCAGCTTCGGCCTTCTCCGGCTGGATCCATGCCTCGAAGGAAACTGCGCTTTCGAAGTCGCCCGGCTTGGTCGCCAAGACATCACCGGCTTTCGGTTCAAGCAGACAATTGACGACAGTCTCTCCCGTCAGTTTCTCGTTGCGATCGCCCGCGGCCAATTTGCGAATCGAATCGGGCTTCAATAGGCCACGGAACATCGTCGCTCGGCCGATCTTGCCTTTGAACCGACTGCCGCCGGAATGATCCGTCCCCATGCGTAACGGATGATCGTTGTGTGGTACGACCGGACGTACGGGAACAGGTTGCGGCTGGTGGACAATCACATCGTTTTTGCGCGCCGCAGGTTCGATGCTCCAGTCGGCGAGCTTCCCGTCGACGACCTTGCCGCTGATAATGGTCATTTTCGCCAGGTGCAGTTTGAAGTCGGCATTCCAGTCGGCCGGCCAAGCCGGAAGCAGCAAGATCTTGTCGCCGGCTTCCTGCACCAGCATTCGCTGAAGCGCTGTGCTGCCCGAGCCAAAGTGGTCGAAGTCCGGGCACGAATCGGGCCCTTGGCTTCCGAATAACGGAAAACGGCATTGGGTCGACGCATTGCGGAAGCGATGAACCAGCCCGTCCTGTGCCTCGGCAGCGTTCCCCGCGTAAGCCCAGTGGATCTGGTCCTGCGTCCAGCACCTGTAGCCAAACGCGTTCTTCAACGTGCGGTGCTGCATCGTGCAGTCCACGATGTCGGCCGTTCCCAGGCCCAGACCGAAACAACGGAATGGGAAGACAGGGTACAGTTCACCGTTTTCCGAGTTACGCCTTAGCTCCCATGTTTCAGCAGGTGCGATGGCTTTACGTCCGTCGATTTCATGCAAGAAGACTGGCGGTATCTCAGCCCGGAAACGGCGCCAGTTTGTCTGATCGTCCGTGGACCCGGCTTTCATCGCCAGCAGTTCATCAAGGCAAAACTGAAGTCCCGACACATCGGGCGCAGGGTTGACTGCAATCCACCAAGTCTCCAGCACCATGGCCGGATCCAGCCGAAGCTTTCCGTTCGTGTCACGCGTATAGTGCTTGTCGAAGAACAGCAGGACATCGCGGGCAAAGGGCACCAGGACGGTATCGCGAAACGTCTCGTCCCCAGAATACTTCGCGTACTCGATCATCATGGCCACGGTTTCCAGACCGCAGGTGAAGTAATAGCTGTGATAGTAACCCTTCCCCTGATTCTCGCCCGGTTTGGTCTTGGGCGGCTTACCGCTTTTGCCGCAATCCCGCTCGCCGCCCGTGGGTTCGATGTTCTCACGGTAATAGGCACCTTCGTGCCCAAACCAAGCCTTGGTGATTGCCTTGCGAATCGGCAGCAGGTTCCAGTAGTAGTTGAAGAAGGGCTGCAAAAGCTCGAAGTCGCCGCTCATCAACAGCGGCCAGTAGAGCAATCGCTGGTTCTGGTAGGTGAAACGCCGGCCCCAGTCACGGTCGTCCTCGTGAGTCAACCATGACCCGTCCGGCTGTTGAGTGGCGACTTTTCTTCCCTTGTTCCTCTCATCGCAGCGCAATGGCTGCGTGAACAGGCCGCCGTTGAACTTCGTCTGAATTCGCCCGAGGCTCTGGCAGGCCATCAGGAACCGAAAAACGTTGTAGCTCTGTGCCACGAGAGCGCCGCCGTCCGCCTCCGTCCGCCTGCCCGACGGCGCTTCGCCGTCCAGCTTCTCCCGTTCGTCGGTTGGCAGCGAGTTGTCGGATACGATGATCCAGCTACGATCCCAGAACGCCGTCCACCAAGCACAATGTTCCTCCCAGTCTTTCTTCACGTCCATTGGCTCTGTCGCTTGCCGCTCGATCGTCTCGATCCAAGAAGACACTTCGGGGGTCTGTTTTGCCAGGGCGTGAATGCGGATGTCGAACGACTTTCCCTTTCCGGTCAGCGTCCCTTCCTCCAGCGACAGATCGGGGCATTCAAGGAGGTTGCCGAAAGTGTTGAAGCGGTACGGATCAGGGAACTGAGACGTCATATGCTCGACGTCGTAGTACTCCATTTCGGCCGGATAGACGCTCCGGTCGCCCACCGCGAAGTACCAGAGGATTCGCCCGTTCCGCTCTAACCGCACATCCTGGGTAACATCATCAATGGGGGCCCTTGAAACGTTGCTTCCGCAGTCGTCAAAACGTTCCCAGAACTCCGGCTCGGCACTGACGGAGATCTCGTCGGACGCGTCGATCTGTACGTGATAGACGGGCCGGTTAGCGTCCGCCCAAATCCGCAGGCTCACACCGTCCGCTTCGATGTGAATCGAACCGGTCGGCAGGTCGAGGGTTTGCCGAAACGGTTTGCCATCGGCGAAAGGGTTAGGGGTCAGCGAGACGCGGACGCGCCCCGTCTTGAAAATATCCCCGTTGTAAGTGAGGGCATCGTTCTTCGCCAACAGCAGGTACAGATCGCCGTCTTCGATCGCATAAACCCCGGCGGCAATGTCTCCGTTGCCCAGCGGCATCTGGCCGGAGGCGTCCTTGGACGGGCTCTCCCAGACGACCTTGTAGCGCCCGATCTGTTCACCGCTGACACTCGATGTGAGCATCAAGCCCAGGACAAGTAGAAACGTCAGCCAAGGAAGAACTCTCACACGTTTCACCGGAAGATGTCTGTTGATGCCTGATGTTGTGCCAAAGACAGTCATACTTGTTCCTTTCTTTGGATCACGTCTGTTCAAAGCGGGATATCAGTGTCCTGCCGTGGACGCTTCGCCCAAGTAGTTGCCGTAGGTAATGATCAGCGTTGCCACGACGATCACCGCCATGCCAAGGTGCAACACGCGCCTGGGACGCGTGCCTGCGCCTTCCCATTCGCGGAACAGCCAGCCATACACATTGCTGAACAGGATCAGCATGGCCATATGAAGGGCCCAACTCGTGAAACCGTAGGTTTCGCCCATGTGGTGATGGCCCATTCCGTAAAAGAAGAACTGGAAGTACCAGAACGCTCCACTCAAAAACGCCATTAGGTAGTAGAAGGCGAGCGTGCGTGTTCGTTGCTTCGGCAGACGGAAGAACTGGCCGCCCGTCCGGTTGCGGGCGATCAGCAGCATACACCCGACCAAGTTTGTAATGAATGCACCGCCGTTGGAGAATGGATAGATGGCATTCATCTTCAGCAAATCGCTTGCACCGGCCGCTACGGCTGCTTTCTCCAAAGGTTCGCCCGCCAAGAGTGCAAAGTTAAAGACTGCCGACAGCACGCCAGCCGTGATGGCAAGGGGCACGCCGATGCGGAACGAGTACTGAGACGGCGCATCGCCACCCATACGCTCTCTCAGCACACCGGCCCACCCGCACACGGCGATTCCGCCTAGCGAGATGAGGATCCCGGCGAGTACGATTTGACCAGGCAGATCGGAGAACTTGTCGAAGATCTCCCAGACGAAACCTTTGTTGGGGTGCCAGATCAACGGAAAAAGGGTCCCCAGGCCAGCGGAGATGCCGATGGCAATCGCATAGTTCAACGAGAACCCAATATGTCGGATACCCAGCCCGAAACTCAATCCGCCCACACCGTAGACAATCCCCAGGCCGAGCGAGCGCAACATCGCATCCCTGGGGCAAGCCTGAAGTACATCCCAGTAGTTGGGGATCGTGAGAAAGGCGCCCGCAATCGGAAGGATCAACCAGGCAAACGACGCCGTCGCAATCCAGTAGATCTCCCACGACCAGAGCTTGGTTTGTTTCTGGGGCGTGTAACAACTGGACGACGAGAACGCTCCGATGCTGTGAAGAAAGACTCCCAGGAAGGGATTGGGCTGCATGTTGTCGGAACCTCCCGTGCTTCAGGAAACGAACATCCGGCAAATCGTCACACGGTACACAGCGTTACCGCCTCGCTCAACCCCTTCAGCGGATCGCGGGTGGGAATGAATTCATGTCCGATGTACCCGCTGAACCCTGTGTCGGCGATGGCCTTCATCACGGGCCGATAGTTGATTTCCTGGGTGTCATCCAATTCGCGGCGGCCCGGGTTGCCGGCCGTGTGATAGTGGCCGATATAGTCTTTGTATTGCCGGATGCGCGAAATGATGTCGCCATCCATGATCTGCACGTGGAAAACATCGAACAGCAGTTTCATCCGGGGTGATCCCACCTGCTTGACAATGTCCATGCAATAATCGGTATGATCGCCCTGATAGCCGGGCACGCCGACCATTTCGATCGGTACTCGGCTGTTCAGGATTTCGAGGCAGATGTTGACCTTCATCTTCTCCGCATAGCCGACGATCTTCTTGTACCCGGCAACGCAGTTCTTAGCACCCTCGTCCGCCGGGATATCCTCGGCCAGTCCCGTGAAGGTGATGACATTGGGAAAACCGAAATCCGCACACGCGTCGATGGCCTCGCGCAGCTTGGCCAGGCACATCTCGTGGTACTTGGGATTGTTCATCCCTTTGTCGAACCAATGGCTACCCGCAATTGCGCAGACAAGGCCGTGTCTCTTGAGCATCGGCCAATACTTGGGTTCGACAAGCTCGACGCTTTTGCAGCCCAGTTGCTTCGCGATTTGGCAGGTCTTCTCGACATCCCAGTACTTGGCGAAACACCAGTGCACGATCGACTGATTGAGGCGTCCGTTCTTGGCACCCGTTTCCGCACGTTCGCCCGCTCGCACACACGAGCCCAGGCCACCGGTCCCGATCAAGGCGGGCCCTGCCGTCGCCGCGCATCGAAGTACATCCCGCCGGCTGACCTGCCTCGCAGTGCGTCCATTGGATCGGTCTGTCTTGTCCATGGTCGTTACCTTTCTCTCCGTTGCGGTACTAGGTTCGCTCAATCTCAGGGCGGCGTTCGGTCGCAATGCTGATCGAGTTTCCGTTAGCGGTCGATCGTGTTGGCTGGGGTCCGAACGACTGTGATGGTACGAGTGCTCAAGTGCAGCTCCGCTAGTGCCAGGACCAAGGTGTCCGCGCCGGTGGTACTTTCGTAGTGGTCGGTCTTCAGACTAGCACGCGGCAGTGGGCTGTCGCCGAAGAACTTTTCTATAGAGATTTCGCCTAACTCAAAGGCTCGCGCGTAGTACTTCTTCCTGGCGGTGATCCGCCATGCGGCCAATTCGAGGGTGATCGCCTGGCCGAAACTGAGCGGCCAAGCGTCGATGTCGTCGCCGGGCAGTGAATCCAGGTACGCGTCCGCCGCCGCCACGATCAACTTGCGGTAGCCGATCCTGCCCGTGTTCTCGTACCGCGACCTGCACATCACGCCAACGGCGGTGGTGGTTTGCCTGCCGAGTGTGGGATCCCACAAAGACGTGTAAGAGATTTGTGATACGGTCGCGTCGTGGCTCTTAACAAAACCGTTCTTCTCGTTCAAATCGTGGGGTAGCGCACAGAACTTTGCGTCCTCGCGCGCGGCGAACGTCGTCAGCCGAGTCTTCAGCGGTTCCGGCACCTTTCGTGCAGCCCCGTCGCAGTCGATCGCCAGCGACAACGTTTCGCAAACGTTTGGCGAACGCTTCTTTTCTTCGTAGCCAGTCAACACAACATCGATTGCCGTAAGGAACGTCTCGTCTCCGGTATAGGCAAACGCTTCAGCCCATGTGCGGATGAAGAAACCCGCCTGCCGTGGGCAATCCGTTGCTGCCCTGGAGCTGTCGCCATCGAAAACGGCACAGGGGCGGATTGCGCCCGTCTCTTGATCGACAACGTGCTGGTTCCACAGCCCCAGGGCGAAACGCTTGCTTTGCTGCGGGGCCAATTCAAAACACCGATCCCATAGCATCCACGGGCGCGAGAACTCGTGCAGCGACTCCTCGGCGCCGCAGGCAACCGTGTCGGTCATCACGTCCCAAGACAGATGTTCTCCCCACGGCAGTAGGCCGGACTCGGCCGACGGCGCGCTGGTGAGAAGCCATTTCAGCTCGGCATCGGCCGCCTGCGGATAGCGGTCTTCGCCGGATAGCCCTTTCAGGAAGTACAACAGGCGCAGCAAGTTCTGATCCATCTGGGCGTTGGCTCCGACGAGCGGTTTGCCCGCCCCACCGGGACGGCTCGCACAAGATACACCCGCCGGAGCCGGTGGGCGCGTCTCGAGCGGCGAGAGGGTCTTTCGATCCAAAGCACTTAGCAACATGCCCGTCTTCTCCGGTCCGTAAGTATCACGCCCGTGCTCCAGCATGGCGTCGGCATACCCATAAACCACGCCGATGAATGGAGAATCCGGTATGGACTCGTGGAACAGTTTGTGGAGGTCCAGGTCGGCACCCTGGCTGGCGTGAGCAAATGCCCATAGAGCGAGAACCATCGGGAAGATCGCGAAACCGCTTGGGATCGGCGAATCAGCCGTTGTTGCGGGTTGACTGTGGGGCACGTTTCCAACGTGCCTGGCACGATGGAATCGTGCCCCACCTGTTTCTGGGGCGATGCATGGAGTTCTTCGTGTTGTGGCTCTGTCATGCACGATGCGCGTCACCGATCAATGGTATTGGAGGGGATGGTGATTTTCAGGTTCTGTTCCGCCGCATGGACTTCTAACAGAGAGAGGGCCAGCGAATCGGCGCCCGTGATGGTCTCGTAATGATCCGTCTTGAAGCTCGCCCGTGGCAATGGATTGTCCTGGAAGAAAACGTCTACGGCCATTCGGGCGAACCGGCGAGCCTGTTCCAGATAGACGTTCCGATTGGTGAACCGGTACGCGGCCACTTGTGCGCTAATGACATGAGCGAAACTCATCGGCCAGACATCCACGTCTTCGTCAGGCAGCGCGTCCGCGTACGCGTCGGCCACGCGGATCACCAGGTCACGAAATGGCTGCTTTTTGACTTGCTCGTACCGTGCCAGTCCGAACATCGCCCAATTGGCCGCCACCCCCGCGGCATAGCCCGCTTGCCAGGTGGGCGGGAAGGCCAAACTGCCGTCTGGCTGGCCGTAGAGTTGCCCAAGGTTTTCCAAGATCAATTGATCCTCGACCTGGGCAAACTTCCGTAGCCGAGACGCCAACGGATCGGGTACCATCGACGCGGCCGTTTCGATATCCAGCGGGCCAATGGTGCCCTTCATCACGCCATCGGGTCCCGTCCGCTTGCCTTCGAATCGGGCCAGCACGATCTCGATGGCCCCTAGAAAAATCTCGTCCTTGGTGTGCTTGTAGGCATGAGCCCAGGTATGAATGTAGAAGCCTGCGTGACGCGGAAAGTCCCTGCCGTCCCTGGGGCCGTGCCTGTTGTACGGGGCATGGCGATCGAAGGCGCCGGTTTTGTGATTGGCGATTTGATGGTTCCACAACCCCAGTGCAAACCTCTCTGATGCCTCGGGGGCCAACTCGAAGCTTCTGTCCCAGAGCACCCAGGGTCGGGCGAATTCGTGAGTGTAATCCGTCCCACTGGAAATCGGCTGATCCAGCATCACGTCCCACGAAAGGTGCTCGCCCCACGGCAAAAGCCCGGTGACCGGCGATTGTGCGTTTTTGAAGAACCACTGGATCTCCTGATCGGCAACCTCGCCGTAACGGCCCTCGCCTGTGATCTCGCTCAAAGCATACAGCACGCGCAACAGGTTCTGGTCAAGCTGAGGATTGGCTCCGGTCAGCCGCCGCCACGCCAAGCCCGTACGATCTCCGCGTCGCACTCCGCCGGGCGGTTCCGGGCGCAGGTCGAGTGGTTTCAATGTCCGGCGGTCCAGGGCGCTCAAAAACAGACCCGTCTTCTGCGGCCCGTACGTGTCGCGACCGTGCTCGATCATCGCATCGGCGTAACGGCGGACGACATCCAACAGTGAAGGCTTCGGCCGTTGAAAAGCGCCGACTGTCACGATCGGATGCGTGTCGTTCAGGCAATCTTCGATATAGTCGCGTTCGAAGAACCTCAGCCCGCTACCGCCGTGTCCCTGTCCGGTGACGATATCGACGTCTCCGTCCCGATTCCAGTCCACGGCGTCGGCCCCGGAGATCATCATGATCGAGTAGGGCTTAACGATGGTGATGCCGTCTGGATTTGGAAACCTCGGTTCTTCGCCCGGCTGGCCGCTGCCTTCATCCTTGTAGAACCGGATGCTGTGCTCGAATTCGCAGGCGACCAAGTCTTTCTTGCCGTCGCCGTCCCAGTCGACGAACGAACCCAGATTGGGCCGCACAAAAGAACTCAGCTCCAAGTGCTTTGCGGTTCCGAAGCACGGGGCTGCGTCGGTGTGCACGTTTTCAAAGAAATAGAAACCGGGATTGTCCTGATCGGAGAAGATCAGGTCCTTCTTGCCATCGTGGTTGAAATCGCAGACCATCAGGTGCGACCGAGTTCCGCGGTCGATCGGCTCCAACTCTCCCTGGGCATTACGTGCTTCCACCTTCTTGCTACGGCCCAAGATTGGCTCTGCATCGGTGCCCTCGTTCAGATACACCGTCACCGTGCCAGCGCCGTCCGACGCGACCAGGTCCTTTCGCCCGTCGTTGTTCCAGTCGCAGATGTCATGACGGGCATGTCCGGCGCTGTCGACCAGGCTCAACGTCTCGCCGCCCGCCGACAATCGTTGGCCCTCTGCAAATACCGGGTGCAAGTGGTTGCCCTGGTTCCTGAAATACCAGACGAAGCCGTCGCAATCGCCGGCCAAAAGGTCGGTCTTGCCATCGTTGTTCCAATCCACGGCACGGACGACGTTCTGACGTACAGCGTCGCACATTTGGAACCGCTCGGTGAAGGGTGCCCCGCCGTCGACGCCGGTTTTCCGCCATTTCGGCGAGGTCGCCGTTCCGACGTTCTCCAGCAGCGCGCCGAACTCCCGCTTCTGCGACACCTTCTCCAGATCGACCAGTCCCCACGCCCGGTCGATGACCAGATCGAGCAGTCCGTCGCCAGTGAAATCGGCCACGGTCATTCGCGGATGACCGCCTGCCACCAAGTACTTGGCGTCGTAAGCAATGACCATACCTTTTGCAAAGGTTGGCCTGGTGCGTGACTTCGTCTTGTCGACGTTCTCGTACAAATAGACTTGGCCGGATTGAGCCGCGCCGAATAGATCCCAGTCGCCGTCCCCGTCGATGTCGCCCGCATCGAAGCATGGATTCATCAGGTCGATATCCTGACCATCGGCTTGGATGACAACAGCTTCGTCCAACCGCCAACCCCCGGAATCGTCCGACCCCAGGTTGCGGTGCAGATAACAACCGTGTTTGTAGCCCAGCAGCAGATCCGTCCTGCCGTCGCGGTCACCATCGAAATCCACTACGAAGTCCACCGAAGGGAACCAGACTCCAGCTTTCGCCGGACCTGCCACCGGTGTACCAGACACAGTCTTCAACACGCCGCGGTCGACGAACGTGAGCCGTCCGCCCGGCCGCGTCGTGTTCTCGAAGAAGGCGATCTTGCCGGCATACGGGCCATCCATGAAACTGGGGAAGAAATCCTGGTCGCCGTCGCCGTCCCAGTCGTAGAAATGGGGCACGACCCAGCTTCGATTATTGCCGTCGTTCTTCGGCAGCGTCAGCAGCTTGCCTGCGGAGGTCAGCCAGCCGCGATCCACAAGCTGATTGTCGCCCACGTTCTCGTAGCAGTAGATGAACGGCTCGACGCCGCCGGTGAACAGGTCCAAATCGCCGTCGGCGTCCAGATCGCAAAAGGTGTCGAAGTGCGTCGCGCCGACCGCGCGTCGCCCGTGGCCTTGCCTGAAGAAATCGCCGTCGCCCACCAAGCCGCGATATCGGCGTGGACTTCCCAGACCCGACTCGACAGTATCGAAATAGACCGCCACGGTCGTGCAGGTCTCGTCCGGCACCACAAACCGGAGCGTGACCTTATCGACCGCGTAGTACTTTTCCAGTCGCCACGGCAACAGGTATCGCTCGTATCCGGCCTGCGACGCGTCGAAGACCTTCGGCACGCCGAGGTAATCGTACGCGATCACTTCAATGGTATGCTCGTCCCACGTACCAGCGATGCGTTGATCGGAAAGCACCTGCACGAAATCCAGATCGACCGCGGCGGGTGAGTTCGACCGGGAGACACCTCGGCAGTCGATCTCCAACATCAACCTGTAGTGGTTGGGCGATCGCCAAAGCGGCTCGGCGCCCGGCCCTGAAACTGTCAGTGTCAGGCAGGCTGCCGATGCCAGGACGACGCGGAGGAGGCTTGAATGAACGTTCCAACGACCCGGCGAAGAAAGCACGTCGATCACTGTTGTCTCCGTAAGGACAAACCGTAATTGTCGCGTCACAGGCAATCTACGGCTTCACCTGCGGCACGGGCACCCAGTCCGGCTCCTTGTTCGAATGGCCGTCGACCGTGATGGCGACCCAACGGTTCGAGTTCGCCGCGTCGGCCACACAGATGTTCCAGCCGTCGGCCCGGTTGCCCACGACCGCAGCTTGATCGCCGAGGGTTCTCTTGGGGCGACCGCGCGTGAACGCGAAATATCTCCCGTCAGGCGACCAGTCGAAGTGATAGATCATATCGGGTTTGGGGCTCGTCACCACATCGCGCCCGCCGGAGACTCTCGGTTCGCTGCCCGACAGGTCCAGATCCATAACTCGCAACGTGTGGTCGCCCGCACCCCACGCGACTTGCTTCCCGTTCGGGCTGAATTCGGCCCGGCAACCACCGAGTTTGAGATCGAACACGTCGGTTCCCTCGGCATTGAAGGCCAGAATGGCGTGCCGGTATCCCATGCCCGCGTGAACCGTCGCGAGGAACCAGTTGCCATCGGGCGACCAGCAGGGATTGTAGATGTGGTGGAGGTCTCGATTCACATGCTGCTTGTGTTGACCGGTCTTCACGTCGTAGAAGAAGAGACCCTTCGTGGCAAAATCCATGTAGGAGAACTGCTCGGACTCGGCCTTCAGATAGGCGATGGCCGTACCTTGCGGATTCCAACATGGCTGTCGAGCGTTGCGGGCGACCAATTGTCGGCCCGTGCCGTCGATGTTCATAAAGTAGACACTTCGGACCATTGACGTGCCTTCCCCTTCGTCTCGAACAAAGCACACCTTGGACCCGTCGGACGAGGCGTGGGGATATAACTCGTGGACGTTGGGAGTGCCGGTGACGTTGACCGGATGAGAACCGTCCGCATTCGCAAGGAACAGCTCCCAGTTGTCGTCCTGCCACGTCTCGTAGATGATTTTGTAGGGAACGTTCTTCAATTCGTCCGCCAGATCTTCGGCCGCGACCGTTGTCGCGACAAGCAGCCAGATCGCACAACAGGCGAAGCAGAAGCCGTGACGAAACGCGACTGTCGGCTTGGGTGTTTGAATAGACATAGGGCTAAAGTGTAATCCAAGGTTCGCGCCCATGACACCTCGGAGAACACCACCAAGGCATTTTGTCTTCCGGGAAGACGTTCAGGTTTGTATTCGCGAAGCCTATAATAACGGCTGTTGCTTCCCGCGCAATCACAGCGAGATGTGAAGATGATCAGGAAATCAAGAAGGATGTCTACGATGCGAAAGTCTCAGAGCGTGTCTTCAAATTGCGAGAAACCTGCGATTCGACTGTACGATGGGCCTCCGAGCCCGTCGATTCTCCAGGATCCTCCTGTTTCGACGGCCTCGGAGGGCCATCGTACGAATCTGAAGACACGCTCTCAAATTCGTTTCTGTGCCGGAATGCTGTTGGGTTGGCTGCTGGTGGTGGTCGCGGCCACTGGTCAGGAGAACCAGACGTTGACCGATCCGCGTTCCGAATCGGGGCTGGACTACTATGCCCAGGGCGGAGTCGTCGTGGACGGGATTGCCTATTTCACATCCACTGACGGTTGCAGACGACCGGGGGTGCGCAAGACTGCGGAATTTCCCAGCGTCGTCGCCTTTGACATCAACAATCTCAAGACGGTGAGAACCTATCCCTTCGCCCAGACGTACGACAGTTCGCCTCTTGTGATTCCAAAGAAGGACGGAACCTGGTTGGTGTTGGCTCATGAACACAAGAACCAGCGAACCGTGGCCATGAATCGAGACACAGCGGCAGTGGAGTGGATCAGTGAAGCCAACCAGCCGGGTGCCTACTTCTTCGGATACTCGTACTATGTCTGCCAAGACAGTTCCAAGTTGATTTTGATGGCCTGCGTCAACGGGCTGCACGCCCTATCGAGCGAGACGGGCGAGGACGTCTGGTGGGTCCGAAAGCCGAGCACCGGCGGCGTCACGCCCTGCGTCGATCAAACAGGCGGCTTGGTCTACTATCAGTGCAACGGGCAGTTGCTAAAGCTACGGGCCGCCGACGGCCGGGTACTGAAATCGGTCGATGTAGCCAAACCGAATACGTGCATGTCGTGGAACACCGTCCTGGTGACGGATTCCTACGGCGATTTCGTGGCGACCCGATGGTACGGCAAGCCGACGTGGGATTCGGCAATTCGCGTTTACGACAAGGACCTGAATCTGGTTTGGGAGAAAACTGGTCTGCCCAATGGCAAGAAGGACACGTTGACTTATGCCGAAGGCAAATTGGTGACCGGCAGCGGCAACGGGTGGGCCAAGAAGCGTTCCGAGGGCACGACGCCCGCTCCAGAACCTCCGCCCGAGTCGCGCAACTGGCCACCGCAGTATCTGCAGGGTTTCAGGGAGAGGTACAACTGGACGTTCCTCTACGAGGGCGACGACTGGAAGCACATCGCGGCCTATTCGATCTCGACGGGCGAAGTCGTCTGGAAATGCGACTTGTCGAAGTATAAATACGATTCCATTGGCAACTTGCCCTACTTCAACGGCTATCTGTACGGCGAGAACGGTGGCTGGCCGCCACAAACGACCAAGAGTTTTCGCATCAATATGTCGAATGGAAAATTAGAGGAGGCATTCGACTACGGTCGAATGATCACCTCCTGCGCCACGCACATCATAGCCCACGGGAAGATCCTCAGCGGCGACCTGTGGGACGACGGAATCGCGGTCACCCGGATAGCGGACGGATCAAAGGCCGAATGGCCAGGGCCGTTTGGCGATCCGCAGACAAACCAGAACGCAGTTATCGACGAAGGACGCGTCCGGCTGGTTCCGATGCGCGAGATTACCGAGAAGGATGTTGAATAGCCTTCGCCTTCTGCTTGAAATCGCTCCAACCGCTGTGCTTCAGGAGGAGTCTTGCGGCGTCGACTAATTCGTCCGTCGACTTCCGTCGCCAGGCGTCTCGCACCGAGGAATGAAAGCCCTTCGACGTCTTGTAACGCTCGCTGTCGAAGGCGTCGTGTGGAAGTCCGTTCCAGGATTTGCTCTGGGCCGCGGCAATAAAATCAGGATCGGGGCCGAATGCCTGCTCGCTGTCGCTTTCCGGCCGCCATTCCGCGGTGTTTAGTCGTGTAATTCGCGTGTCGTCGCTGTAGAGCCGTTCGGCTTGGGAGTTTGTGCCGTCGAACGAAACGATGCAGTCTTCCAGGTGGATGTCGGCCTCGCGATCTGGGTTGCCCCCGGAACCGTCCTTTCTGTCAGCAAAGATCTGCTGCGTATCGTTGTTATGCAGGGTGCACGACGCGGCATGGACGTCGCCGATCGTCCAGAGTCCGGCAGTGGTCCAAGAGCCGCCGCGTTTGAACGAGTAGGCGCTCAAGCAGTTGTACAGGAAACCTTGCCGCCATATTCGAAAGTTCATCTTGCTGCGGAGACCGATGCAATTGACATACACGACGTTGTCTGCCTTCACGTCCCAGCCGCCGTCGGCGTGGTCGTAGGATTCGCAGTTGATATAAGCGACGTTTTGCACGCCCGCCTCCGCGATGAAGCCGTCGCCTTGCCAATACCGGGCTCTGGAGTAGATAGCATTTCTTGCCACGCAGTTCACGAACAGGATGTCGTGCTCGGCGGCCCATGCCTTCTCGTCTGGATGAAAAAGGCGACGCGGCGAGTCGCCAACAACAGCGTAGCAGATCTGAAAACTCTCCTTCATCCATTCGTGCCCCCCGGCGTCGGCAACGCAGTTGACGATCCTTACGTCATAGTTGCCGGCCTGCAGCCGAATGGCACTTTTCGTGAAATGGATGAACTCGCAGTCCTCGATGACGATGTCATGCGAGGCGACCTCCGGTTCGTCGGCATAAGCGAACCCCTGCAGGAAGATGCCGAACCGTCCTTCGTAGACGTCAAAGTTCTTTACCCTCAGGCCAGCGTGACGGCCTTCTGTACTAACGATCCCGCGCCGATAGCGTGCTAATTTCAGATTCTCGAACGCACAGTAGTCAACTTCGTCCGCCAGCGTGATGAACGTGATTCCCTCGGCCGGCTTTTCGGGATTCCAGTCGCCGACAAACCACGCCGGGCCATCGCCCGTATCCTCGCCGACGAGCCTTTTCATTTTGTCTCGGCCATCGCCGCCGGAAGAAACCGTCAGCTTCACGTTCACATATGTGCCACCGCCAATTCGGCACGCCTGTCCGGGCGTGAGGGCGTCCCAAGCAGCCTGAAGCACGCCGGGCGCGTTGCCGGGCAGCGCGTCGCCCCAACTCGATCCGTCGCGCCGGCCGCTGCCGTTCGGAGTCACATAGAGGTCGGATTTTTCCGGTGTGATCGACAGTGAGTCGGTCGAGACCGCGGCGACCTGTCTTGCACGACCGATGGCTTCCTTCCACGGCGGCGGAGGCGGGGCCGGTCCCTTTTCCATCAGCGAGATATCGGAGAACCACCCCGTATGCCCAACCCAACCTCGCTCGGCGCTTTGTCGCCAGCGGCATAGCACCTGAATCTCGTCGGCGTCTTCCGACGAGAACTCGTACGTCGTCGTGGTCCACTGTGTCTGGGATTTCGGAAGACTGATTCGCTTGATCTCGTTACCGTCTTTTCGCAGCTTGATCGAGAAGAAGACCAACTCGGACTTGGTGCCTCGGGTTTCTCCCTGCAGAAGATACAGCGTATCCGGCTTGGCCTTGATGTTCTGATAGATTTGGCCATAGCTTGACCCGCCATCTTCAACGACGTCCACTCGAAGACACTGCCGACTGCCTTCGGGCGCCGACTCGTCATCCAACGTCACCTTCTGCCCACTCACAACAGTCCAGTCCGCAGGCAGACCCGCATCGGTCTTGCCAGAAAAGTTTCCATTGCGGACAAGATTCTCTGCCCGTGCCGTCGCCACAGCGATCGCAGGCACGATCGCAGCGATAACTATAAGTCTCATATGCCCACTCATCTTGATTGCGGTCTATTCTGCTCCCCATTGTCCCAACAGCGATGATCGATTCATCGTCCCAACGCCCCACAGTGTAGCTTCAGTCATGCGTGCCCGCCACGTTGACAGGTGATCAATGGGGCGTCGATAATGTGCGGGTAACTGAAGACACTGCCGGAACTTCGATCGCGAGACAAGCGGTGCCTCGGCGCTGACCTGGGCGAGGCCGCCTTGACCACAGAAGCGATACAACGGATGCCCGTGCTACGGCGCGGCGGCAAATTCGATGAACTCACCACGAACAGTACACGAAACTTGCCTTCTTGCCCGAGCGGTCGTCTTTTCGGCTATCCTCGGGCTGCAGGGAGTCACTGCGGAGGAGGAGCGGCCGGATGTCCCGTTCGCGAACGGTGATATTGTCGTCCGCACACAGAAATGCCTCTCACTCTTCCGAGATCGAACACAAGTCACCACGTTCGGTGCGGCCTGGCACATAGGGGCCGATGACCGTGGCCGCCTTTGGGCCGGCGCGGTGGACGAGGACAAGATCCGGCTGCGCTGTTACACGTCGACGGCCGAATACGAGGAATACGTGACGTCGCCCGAAGCCGACGGCATTCAACTCCACAAGGTCCTGTATTGGGACAACTCCGTGTACGTGCTCTATTCGGTCTCTTGGGAGGGAGTCGCGGACGGACCGTGGACAGTCCAGACGGAGACGGCGGGACGCATCCGTGGACGGTGGGTGCATGTGGTCTCTCTCAATCCCTCGACGGGAAGCTTCGGTCGGCCAATCCCACTGAGCGATTTCTTCGGCAGACCGGAGATCGTTTTGCCGTCCAGGAAGCTGGTCGATGGTCGTCCGTTGCCGAAAGGCGTGCGCGACACGGTGCTGGACCTCGGCCTGTGGGATGCCACGATCACGCCTTCGGGCAAGTTGTGGCTCAGCACCCAAGCCAAGATCACGTCATACCGACTCGGCGGTCTCCCAGCCGGACTAGCCAAACTGCTGGGCCCAGTAGAGACCGAAGGACTTGGCCAACGCACGCAGAAGATCGACTGGTGGATCAGCCGACACGGGAACGGAACCGGGATCGTCGCCCTGTCCGATACGGAGATCGCGGTGGTGAATGGGAATCCGCCGGGCGGAATCACGATTGTCAATACGCTCGATCCACCCAGCTCGGTCCAACTCACCCAGAGCGTCTTCCCGGACGCGCCGCCCAAGTGGGGTCTCCGCCCCGTGATCGATGTCGGCGATGCGATCCTGGTCGCGCACGCACACGCCGATGTGGCAGCGATTTACCGCGTCAGTAAAGTCACGGGAGCAGTCAGCACGTTTGCGTCAAACATCGTGGCTTCTGAAATGGTGCAGATTCGAAAGTAGATGGGTTCGGTATGGGCGATCTTCGCAAGTCCGTCATTTTCTGTGCCACGATGGTGTGCATCGCGCTCCAGGCACAGGCACAGAGTTCCAAAGAACCCCAGGTCACCGGCGCAAACGTGGCCGAGGATCAGGTCGACGCGGTCCTGCATGTCAATGTCAACCACCCGAACGCGTCCGATACAAATCCCGGCACCGAGTCGTTGCCCCTAAAATCCGTCAGCCGCGGGGCCGCGTTGGCGCTGGCCAACCGTAGTAAAGGACAAGGCACTAAGGTCCTTATCGCGCCCGGCGTCTACCGCGATGCGGTGCGCCTGCCCCAACACGGCAAAGACCAGTCCGATGCACCGATCATCTTCGAAGCGACCGAGAACGGCAAGGCTGTCGTGGCCGGTTCCGACGTCTTCACCGAGTGGCACAAGGTCGAGGGCGAGGAGAACCTGTACTGGCACCACTGGCCCTACAAATGGGGTCCGCGCGAACAGGTCAAAGACCCTGTATGGATCCGCTGCGGCATCTTCTATCGCCCGATCCTGCTGCGCCGGGAGACCCTTTACTCGAACGGCCGGCTCCTGCGACTCGTGCTCTCGCCGTCGGATCTGCGCGAGGGCACACATTACGTGTCCGAAGACGCGGAGAAGCTCATTGCCTGGCTGCCCGAAGGGCTCGACGCCCGAACGGCGTTGATGGAAGTGCCCGTTCGCGATCGCCTGTTCGTGGCGCAGCGTCAGATCAACATCGTCGTTCGCGGCTTGGTCATCCGGCACGACAACAGCTACTTCGGCATGAGCAGCGCATGCGCCTTCAGCGGGGCGAGCAGGAACATCTTGATCGAAGACTGCCGCTTCGAATGGAACAATTGCGGAGGCTACGGTTTCAATACCTGTCGCGAGTTGACCGTGCGCCGAGTCGTCTCGAACAACAATGGCGGAACCGGGTTGTCCGGGTGCAGACTGCACAACGTGCTGTTCGAGGACACCGAGAACTCCTACAACAACTGGCGCGGGGACTGGGGTGAATACGACTCGTGGTCAGTCGGCGGCACGAAGTTCCTGGTCATTCACGATGCCGTGTTTCGGCGCAATCGCTCCATCGGCAACCATGCGCTTGGCTTCTGGTTCGACACCGACTGCACTGACGTTCTGGTGGACGGCGCCTGGTGGGTGGGGAATGACCGGGCCGCCATTTTCATCGAGGCGAATCAAGGCCCCATCGTCATCCGCAACAGCGTCATGGCGCTGAACGACCACGGCGTCACCTCAACCAACTCCAGCCGGATAACGCTCGAAAACAACCTGATCTACGGCAACCATACATCCCAGCTCGGGCTCATGGGGGCGCGCGATCGCACGATCAGGACATGGAACTGGGGCGGGACGGAAAAGGACATCGTCACCCAGATCAGGGACTGGACGCTGCGCAACAATGTGATCGTTTCGAGCACGGAGCGGCAGCCGTGCCTGAACCTGACGTATCAGGACCCCGACTTGTTCCTGAAGACACTGACTTCCGACGGAAACACCTGGTTCGGACGCACATCGCCACGCATTATCTCTTCGGCCGGTGTCCGGATGACGCTGCACGAGTGGCAGACAGCAACCGGCCAGGACACCAATTCGCAATTCAGCGATCCCGGTCTGGTCGATCCTCAGAATTTGAACTTCTGGAGGTCGGGGACACCATTCGAGAAATAAGAGTCGTAGCGAAACTCGCCAAGAGTTTCGGCGTCCCTGCAATTCCGAAAGTCTTGGCGACTTCCGCTACCACGTGATTGGGCAGCTATTTCCCGAATGGTCCTAAGTCAAATCGGGAAAGACCTTATGCACGAATTGTGAAACAATCTGCCCTACGGCTTAACGTTGAAGCCCAGTTGCAGCAGGATTTCCTTGACTCTCTCGCATTGTTTGCCTTGAATCTCGATGGCTTCGTCTTTGACGGTTCCACCGGCGCCGCACGCATTTTTGAGTTTGGTTAGCAACTCCGGCAGGTCATTGCCGTCGGCGGGCAATCCGCGAATCACCGTAACGCTCTTTCCCTTCTTCCGCTTTTCGATCGAGACTCTCGCTGTCTGTTCGGCTGGCGGGATCCGCCGCGGTGGGGGTGGCGGACATTGACAGTCGGCTTCCAGTTGGCCGCAATCGTCACAGCGCGGTGGTCGGTCGAATTCCGTGCCCTCGAAGAGTCGCATGTCAGCTCCCAATAATTGTCCCGATTGCGGTCGGCAAGCCCAAGAACAGCTTCATGCAGAAACGAATATGTGCAAGCGACATTCTAGCATTTGCCGTCGCCTAGGGTTGCATCAGAGGTGGTGCCGGGACCAGAATTCCTATCTGTTACCAGTTTGCATTCAACGCAATCACTCGCCTCAAGAGGTAGGACAACATGAGAAAGTCTACGGAAAACTTGTCGAAGTCCATTCTGGCCGTCGCGACTGTGACGGCTGCGATTGCTTGGCCGATGTCCGTCACGGCGGACGACTACGTGCTGCACTCGTTCACCCGCCAAGTCCTGACCGATGTTTACTATTCGGAAGGGGCAGCCGCCGGCGATCTGAACGGTGATGGCGCGGTGGACGTCGTCTACGGTCCCTATTGGTATGAAGGACCGAAATTCCAGGCCAAACACGAGATATACCCAGCCAGGGCGCAGCCACGCGAACGGTACGCCGATCATTTCTTCGCCTGGATCTACGACTTCGATGGTGATGGCTGGAACGATGTGTTTGTCGCCGGATTTCCTGGTACACCCGCCTATGTATACGAGAACCCAACCGCAGGCAAGTTCGATCAGCCATGGAAGAAGCATGAGGTCTTTGATTGGGTCTCGAACGAATCGCCGCAGTTTACCAGTATTGTTGGTGACGAGCGTCCCGAACTGGTTTGCACACGCGACGGATACTTCGGCTACGCTACGATCGACTGGAACGAACCGTTCAAGACATGGACCTTTCATCCGATCTCGGAACAGGTTGCGCCGACACGATTCGGCCACGGTTTGGGCATCGGTGATGTCGATGGTGATGGGAGAGCCGACCTGCTAACGCGCGTCGGCTGGTTTGCGCAGCCCGATTCGCCAGCCGGTTCGCAACGTTGGGCGTTTCACCCGGTCGAGTTCGCGGTACCGGGCGGCGCGGACATGTACGCTTACGATGTGGACGGCGATGGAGACAACGACGTCATAACGTGTCTCGGTGCCCACGACTTTGGACTGGCCTGGTACGAGCAAGTTCAAAAGGGTGATCAGCTCGTGTTTCGCAGGCACATCATTATGAACGACCGGCCCGGCGATAATCGCTACGGCGTGGTGTTCAGCGAACCGCATTCCGTGGTACTGGCGGATATGGACGGCGATGGATTGAAGGACATCGTGACCGGCAAGACGTTTTGGTCGCACCACACGAAGAGTCCCATGTGGGATGCCGGAGCCGTTGTCTATTGGTTTCGGCTCGTGCGTACCGAACAAGGCGTCGACTGGGTCCCCTACCAGGCAGACGGCAAGTCGGGGATTGGGCGACAGGTCGTGGTACACGATGTGAACGGCGATCAATGCCCTGACATTGTCGTTGGCGGAATGGTGGGCTGCAGTGTATTGATTCACCACCGCGAGCCGACCGACAAGCAAAGCTGGTTGCTGGCGCAACCGAAACCGTATGTATCTACGAAGAAACGCTTCGAGAGAGGAAAACCATCGCCAATCGACGCGAATACTGGACGCGTCAAAGGGGCATTGGAATGTGAGGATCTGAAAGTGCTGCGTGCAACAGCCGGCCGCACCTCGAATCAGGAAATGGCCGGTTTCACGAAAGACAAATGGAGTGGCGAAAAACAACTTTTCTGGTCCGGCGCAAACCCCGGCGATCGCCTGGACTTGGAGTTGCCGGTTGCCAGCGAGGGATCGTTCGAGTTGAGCATCGCGATGACCATGGCTCGCGACTACGCCACCGTCCAATTGCTGCTTGACGACCAGCCGCTCGGGGATCCTATCGACTTGTACAATTATCCGGATGTCATCACGACCGGCGTGTTATCACCGGGAGTACACAAGTTAACGGCCGGCAACCACCGCCTCACGTTGGAAATCACCGGAGCGAATCGGGCAGCGATGAAGGGCTACCGAGTGGGGATGGATTATGTCCGTCTGGTTCCGCAGTAGTCCGGTTGCCAACATCACTGCGTATGTGTCGGAAGTAATGACGAGATCATCCCCGAAAAGAATGAGAGCGATGCGAACAGAAATCACTCGACGAACCTTCCTCGGCGCGGCCGGATTGGTGGCGACCGGTTCCTGGCTGTTATCGACCGTGTCCGCCGCCGAGCCCAATGGACTCCGTGCCGGTGCCGCCACTGCCGACATCACGCCCGCGTTGGGTGTTTCGCTCAGCGGGCCGATCTCCAAGCGTGGGCCAGCCCAACGCATCGTCACACCGCTGGATGCCCGCGCATTGGTGCTGGACAACGGCCGCGAACGAATCGCGTTTGTCGTTTGCGATTGTACGATCATTTACAGAGATATCGTCGACAGGGCCAAACGCCTGGTGCAAGAACGGACCGGCCTGCCGCCCGAGCGGATCGTGATTGCGTCAACCCATTCGCATGCCGCTCCGCGCGTGGGGCTGGCAACGGGGGAGTTGGACCTACAGTACTACGACCTCTTCTGCCAGGGAATCGCCGACGCCATCTCGACTGCCATCGAGAATCTTGCCCCGGCAGAGGTCGGCTGGGGCGTGGGCAGCAAGCCGGAATTCGTCCGGTGCCGTCGCGACTTGCTGGAGCCGGGCACGCTGGCGATGGACCCATTCGGCGAACAGAAGGATCGTGCGGTGATGCGTGGCGGAAACCAGGTCACTCGGCCCGCCGGGCCCGCCGATCCGCAGGTCGGCGTGCTCAGCGTGCAACATGCCGACGGTCGACCGATGGCCGTGCTGGCCAGCTTTCCGGTCCACTACGTTACGGGCGACAAGCGGGGCGATGTGACGGCCGATTACTGGGGCCACTTTGCTGATCGACTCGCCACGCTGATGAAAACCGACAAGGCCGGTCCACCGTTCGTCGGCATCATGGCCAGAAGCCCTGGCGGGGACATCGCACCCTATCGCGGCGGCTACGACGGCATGAAGAAGCTGGGCCATGCGTTGGCCGAAGAGGCGTTCCGCGTTTGCCAGCAGATCGAATATCGCGATCAAGTGCCGCTGGGCGTGTGTCAGTCGACGATCGATGTGGACGTGCGTCGGCCCGACACGAAACGGATCGAATGGGCCAACGCCGTCCTGGCAGGCACGTGGAAGGGCAAGGGCCTTCGTAACTCGAAAATCTACGCTCAGCAAGCGCTCGAGTTGGCCCAATTCCCAGCGACCGTTCCTGTCTGCCTCCAGGCATTTCGCGTTGGCGACTTGGGAATCACGACCGTGCCGTGCGAACTCTTTGCCTCGACCGGAATCGCCATCCGCAAAGATAGCCCGCTGCAACCGTACTTCAATATCGACATGGCCAACGGGTTCTGGTGTTACTTGCCGCCGCCCGAGCAGCACAAGCTGGGCGGCTACACGACATGGGCGGCCACGTCGAGTTGCTTTGAGGTGGAAGCCGAGCCGAAAATCCTCCGCGAATTGCTGCGGCTGTTGCACGAGGTTGCTCGACCGGCCGATCGCGAGTAACAAGAACAGCCCGGACATTTCACCCGTTTGTAGCCACGTTCGCAAGAACGTGGGACGGCGTCTGGGGTCGCGACCACGTTCTGGCGAACGCAGCTACGACAGTCTCTCGCGCAATTCGCAGGGACGTGAAATGTACGGCTAGGGCGAGGAGCCTGGAGCCTGCTCGACAACTTTCAAATCGCATGAGCTGTGGGCGCCGGACATGTCCATGCGCGGCCTGCGTTCCACGAGCTTTCGGATCGGCCCGAAGGTTCGGAGGATACGTTGATAATCGGGATCCTCCTTCGAGGCAAACACCGGCGTGCCGCAGGATTCCGTTCCGCCGGCGGCAATGGCCAGCGGAGCGAACAGGAAGGAATTGTCTTCGGGGGCCAGGATCCTCGTGTAATGGGTCCTGGGAATCCCCTTGTCATGACACGATGCGCATCGGCGACTGGTTACGTCGGCCAGCACTGCGGCCAAATCGTCTGGATACAGCCGGCGACAGCCCTTGCGGTCATAGAAGTTGGACTCGGAGGTGCCGTAGTAAGGCACGTTAAGGTCGATCCAGGTGTAGACCCGCTGCGCGTCGCCCGCGGACAACGTGATACGCGGTTGGCCATCTTCGTCGGGATGGCCTGCCAGAATCAAATCCGCCAGCAAGCTGGCCGGCGAGCCCCAAGCCTTGGGTGTCACTTCCAGAATATTCTCTTCCGTGTCGTTATAGGTGGAGATCCAACTGGTGTAAGGGCTCTTGCCGAGTGGAATATTGCGAACGGACAGTTGTTCGAAGTGCCATTGGCCAATGACGCCCGTGCGGGCCAAAATGTCGTAAGAGACATTGAAGAAGTCGGTCTTGTCGCCAGATAGATCGACGTTGCCCTGTTTGTCACGACCGTTGTGGCACTGGGTACAGTGCCGGTCCAATACGGGCTGGACGATCCGAGCGTAGCTGAAACCGCCCAAACCCCATTCGGGAGTGTCCAGAGGTTGGGCCGACCGTTTCATTGCCAGCGGCAGCGGTCTTGCCACTTCGCGTTGGCTCGGCGAGATGACACTATTGCGTTCGGCGTGGCAGCCGACGCAGCCCTGCCGTTCGCCGGGCATGAAATGCGTGAAGGTTCGCATTCGCTGCAACGCCCGACCGTGTTCGTCCAAGGCCATGAAGTAAATCGGCACGCCTGTGGGTGCCTTGAAATGAGCCGAACCGTCTGCTTCGACTTTCGCGAACCCCCAAACCTTCTTGGGTGCGTAGGTCGCGCCGCAGGAGACCACGGGGAACTGATATCCAAAAGCTGGGACCTTTCTGGAAAGCGGATTGGCGGGATCAGCAGCAACCGAGAAATCCTGCGGTGCGAAGCGGCTCTTCTCGATCTCCTGGACAACGCAGATTCGTTCGATCTCGCCGCGTTTGACATGGGGCTCAAGACCCTCGTACACGTCCTGCAACGTGATTTCTGCCCACGGATGTGTCGAGTTTTCTTCGGAGATCGTCGTGGGGATAACCGGCGGCACGGCCTGCGTCCGGATCGGTGTGGGGCTGTAGAAGCCGCGACCATCACGGGGCCGCAGCAGGGTCGCTTTCTTCGTTCCTTCGTAATCCCGCAGGATGATGGCACCGCGCTTCGAAACCAGAAAGAACTCCTTGTCCAACGGCATTGGGTTCTCGTAAGGCCCGCGGACCTGGTCGCCGCTCCCTTGATCGACCCGACCGATATCCACTTCGGGCGTCAAGTTGCGGATACTGTCTTGCGAGTTGGGACCAAATCGCCGCTCGATGATACCGATTGCGCCGCGGCACGGTCCGCCGTGACTGGTCAGAACACACAGCAGTTGGTTGGTGCCGGGGATGCTCTTGGCTTCCATGAACGTGGCGGGACTCAGCACTCGGTTGCCGAATACGCCCGACAATCCGGTCCCGTCCGGATTCATGCTCCACAGGCTCTGAATCGGAATCGCCGGACGGTCGACGTACTCCCATCGTGTATAGAGAATCCGGCCCGCCGCATCGACGCTCGGTGTGAAATCGTTCAAGTAGTTGGCAGACAGCCGTATTACGTTCTCGCCCTCGCGATCCATGCGATAGAGCACGGGCGACGTGGTGGTGAAGCAATAGGCAAAGGCACTCTTGCGATCGGACAAGAAGGCGATGCCGCCATCCGGTAGCCAGCAGGGGTTGAAGTTGTTGGATGTACCATCAGTCAGACAGGTCAGACCAGTTCCATCGACATTCATGCGATAGATCTTGTACATGTGATCCGGATTGTCGTCCGGTGGCAGCTTCCGGTCGAATTGTTGGTCGTGCGGCCGGCCGCCCCGTTTCCAACTGAACAGCACCTCATCGCCGTCGTACGAGAGAATGCAGTCCAGAATCTGACCGTGGGACGAATCCACCAACTTCGTTAATTGCGGTCCGTCAGGCGTTGGCGTGAATACGTACAAGCCGCCGCCATCTCGATATCCTTCGGCGTGATAGGTGTAGACGTGCGACGGATTCAGTTCGTTGCGGTGGATCACCAGCATCGCGCCTAAACCGTCCGGCATCCAATCGGGATACTCTTCTTCCAGACCCATGGCGCGCAGGAGCCGATCTTCCGAGATAGGTTTACTGAACACCATCAGCTCCGAAACACCGGGATTCGATCCGCCGTAAGACTTCAGGAAACGGAGTGTCAGTTCCCGAAGCCGGCGAGGTTCCGGCAGCCGAATCCGCTGCGGCAGGTCGGTCATCTCCAACGTGCCCTCGAGCAAACACTTTCGATCGCCGTCGGCGAAAACCTGGTAAACCCTCCAGCACTCCCGCATGCCAAAAGCCGCACGGCCGAAGAGGATCAACTCCGCAACATCCACCGGCTCGTTCCATGTCAGACGCAAATCGCCCCGGTCGCCCGCCGTCCGGCCGCGGACACACCAAGCGGCACCCATATCGGCGCGACTGCCGACCGGTGGAATCTGTCCGTCGACGACGTTCTTGGCCACGTAACGGTCATCGTATTCGCTTGACGCCGTCACCGTCGCTTCTGGTGCGATGTTCTCCGGGAGGGCGACAACCGGGTGTTCCGCCGCCCAGGCCCCGGGAACGGCTGCCACGAACAAGAACCAACTAATGGCATGAACACGCTGAAGGATTGATCGCTGCATTCGGTTCCCTCTTCTATGTGCAGACTCTGACAATCGGGCTGAACTACCATGCGCAATCCTTCACGGATGCTAGAGGCAGTTTCAAAACGGTTAGTGCAGGGTGGCCGGGGTCCAGCCCCGGCCGTTATACACAAATCATACGAGACCCCGTCCACCTTGTGTGGACGGTGAACAAGTTTGAATGGCTAGCAACGAAAGCGACAGCCGCAAAGACCCCGTCCGGCTTGTCCGGACGGTGAATGAGTTTCCCCGGCTTACCCGCTTCGCCAACACTGCTCTTTCAAACTCCTTCACCCGTGCGACAAGCGCACGCGGGTCGTGCTGGTTACGCTTGCCTCTCCTAGCTGTTCAAACTGTTTCACCCGCGGGACGAGCCCGCGGGGGTCAAAAAAGGACGCGTAAAACAGCGAGGACTCTCGACCCAGCCACACATATCGGGTTTCTAGAACTGCTTCTAGCCAATCATCGCGGATAGCCACTGGGTGGTCAACTCTTGCATTTGACAACTGCAATCGTCCGGGGCGCGTCCCCCGCACTTTCGCTCCCAGCGCACGCTCATTCCACGAGAACCCTGGAATTCCATTGCCACGGATCATTGGGCCGATATAATATAAGCCATTGCTTATGCGTTATTTTCAGAGGCCTTCGGCATCCTCAACGGTGACTTCTTGTGGGGCGACGGCGAGGATTGCCCTGCCTCGAGTTTCTCTTCCGCGTCGATGCTCGTCTCGTTCAACCCAATATCGAATGGGAAATCCGGTCAGAGTCCTGCGCTGGACAGGGGCCAGACGGACGATTGTATGCTCACATGGAGACCTGCCATGAGACCGCTCCTTCTTTTGGTTCTAGCTTCGTTGATCGCCATTCTCATCCTCTCGTCGCATTCGGCGGCTGCGGAGATTTCGGGCACAGTGGACCATGTTGATGACAAGGTCGTGAGAATCACCTCGACTGCCGATATACTGCCAAAGGTCGGTGATCGGTTTGACGTCTTCGTCGAAATTCCGGGCGCCGGCAAGGCTGAAGTTGGGCAAGGTAAGATCACCAGCGTCGACGGAGGTACCATCGTCGGGGCGATCGAAACAGCCACCGGACGCGTTCAGCCCGGACAGCAAATAACGATCCACTCTCCGGAACCCACACCGCGACCACCCACCAAGGTACCGGTCTTGATAGGACGCAGTGCAGCCGACGCGAAGAAAGCCATTGCCGATGCAGGCTTCCAGGCGGAACTCAAGGTCGGCGTAGCGGCACCAGCGGGAGTCCAACCGTATTCCGTGTATGCACAGGATCCCGCAGTCGGCAGCGAGTTGGCCAAGGGCGGCAAAGTCGTTGTCACGTTGTTCGCAGATGACGGTTCGGGCACCGCGTCAATGCCTCCGCAGGCGAAAAGCGATATTCCACCAGTCAACATCAGCAGATCGTCGGATCCGCGAGACAATCGTTTTCCACCCCTGCCGGAACTCGAACCGGACCAACCTTGGCTGGGTGTCTCGCATTGGTGCCACGACGACCGGACCGTTGTTTGCGGCGTACTCAAGGACGGACCGGCGGCGAAGGCCGGACTGAAGGCCGAGGATGTGATTCTGTCCACGAACGAGGAAAAGATCGGCTCCCGATGGAACAGCCTTCGCGAAAGGCTCAACACGCACAAGGCTGGCGAGACCATCGCAGTCGCGATCGAGCGGGCCGGCGACCGGAGCGTGGTGCAGGTGACGCTCGAAGCCATCCCGGCGGACGGCGGAAACGGAAGATTTCTGGCGGCCGCCGAGGAAGGTGAAAGTTGGGCGATGGCGGAAATTGGTGTTCGATACGCCGGATGGCGAGACGACGGGACGTATCTTGCGAAAGAGCAACAGGACGCGCAGAAAGCCATCGACTGGTTCCGACGTTCCAGCGAAGCGGGCTGTGCTGCCGGAGCGTATTACCTGGCCGGCAGATACCGCTACGCGCAAACCGTCGAGGAAGATCCCGTCAAAGCGGCCGAATTGTACGAGCGTGCGAGGACGCTCGACGGTCCCGGCGCGCGTAACGTCGTTTACGAGGATGCGTCAGAGAACCTCGCCAAGATGTACCTGGACGGCGAGGGAGTGTCCCGCGACGAGTCGCGGGCTGCAGCCCTATATCGAGAGGTAGCAGAACGCGGAGGCGGGTCCGCCGGATTCAACTTGGCTGAGTTGTACAAGAACGGGCGCGGTGTGCCCAAGGACAACAAGCTGGCAATGCACTGGTACTACACGGCGGCCAAGATTGGAAACCGATTCGCCCAGACGGAGATGGGCAGGATTGCCTACGAAGGAAGGGGCGTTCAGCGGAACTATGCAACAGCCCTCACCTGGTACAAGCTCGCTGCCGAGAACGGCAGCGCGTGGGCGATGATCAATTTGGGCCAGATGTACGAAAACGGCCAAGGCGTGGCGCGCGACATCAAGCAGGCTGTGGCCTGGTATCAGAAAGCCAGCAAGGCGGCATACAGCTACACCACGGACGCGGCTGCAAAGTACGCCTTGGGACGATTATACGAGCAGCATGGCCGGGAACTCGGCTACGGCGACGCGGAAGCAAGCAAGATGGCGATGCAGCTTTACCAGGGAGCGGCGAAATACAGTACCTCCGCAAGCGACGCATTCCAGCGCATCCATCGCGAGATCTACGTCCAACTACCGCCGCCAACCAAGCCGAAGCCCGAGCCGTCCGAGTTGCCCCGACTGTCGGGAACGTATGACGTGCAGGGGGCTTATCGCAAAGTTGCCACCAAGTTCATTTGGCGACAGCTCGACGCCAATACAGCGAGCGTGACTTTTGTCTTGGACGGGCAAGAACCCCAGATCATGAGGCGGATTCAGGGCAATATACCACAGTCGGCGATCGTGACCGCCAAGCGACAAGGCAACAAGTACGTCGTGCCGTCGACAGCCACACTGGCCAGCGTGCTCACGACCGCAGTGACCTTCACGCCGGCGGGAAAACAATTACACTACGACATCCAGCAGTCTAACGGAATCAACGTCGCGGGAATTGCGACTCGGAAATAGTTCTCCTTTCTTGCTGACGAGCGACCGGTGGATTTGCTCTGTTTGTCGGCGCGCGATCTGATCACAATATCTCGTCACGGGAGCAGTAGCCATGCAATTCACGCGCGTATTCGTCAGAAGACTTCTGGTGTTGATTCTGCCCTCGTTGCTCAGCGTTCACGGATTGATGTTGTCTGGTGCCGAACCGTTTGGGCATGTAAGTGTTCCAGACTTGATCGGGCGTACGGCCAAGGATGTTTCTTCCGAGATTGCGGCCAGTGGTCTCGTTCTGAAGCTACACCTGGGCAAAGGCGCTCGGACCGAGGCCGAGGCGTTTACGGCTTACGAGCAAGATCCGAAGGCGGGGGCTTCGGTTGCCAAGGGCAGCGAGGTTCACGTCACGATCTACGGCCAGTCGGTCACAGCGACCGCGGAATCGACAACGAATGTCGAAGGCAAAGCCGACATCGAAAAAACAGTCTCTGGCGAAGCACCCGGCTCCGGTGAAACCTCGCGAGTTCGCACCATCACCCGCCAAGTTACCGACCATGACTTGGCACCCCCGAACCGTCTGACCGCTACGGATTTGGAACACGGCGCCGGAGCCGGCGTGTTGTTCGTCAAGCGTGTTTGGTACGGCGGAAAGACACGCAACGTGCACTTCGGTTCGGGCTGGGCAGATCCCAATTCCGTGCAATTGACCTCTTGGGATGCCGACAAACTGATCATTTGGGCTGGCGGCATCACCTGGCGAACGGCGCATCGCGGGGACGACGGATTCGAAGCGTGGAATGGCGAAAAGATCCACGAGACGAACGACGGTTGGGTCTTCAGCGATCCGCACAATAGAACGTTGACGTTTGATGCGAAGGGACGACTCACGTCCGTCAAGTTGCCATTTGGGCAGATCATCCGCTACGTCTACGACAGCCGCGGGCGTTTGATGACTGTCGAGCAGAATGGCGAGAACTTCTTACGGTATCATTACTTGGAGGAAGAGGAACGCGCGACGCGGATCGAGGGGCCGGAAGGACTGCAAGTCGACTACGAGTACGACGATCGAGGACGACTTGCGGCTGTGGTCAACAGCCGCCGGCTACGCGTCGAATACCAGTATGACGACGACAACGCGCTGGTTGCTGCACGTGATCAGTTCGGCAACGTCTTCGAAGTGCCCGCGCAACGGCAGCCGTCTTCGGCCGATGGAGTCGATGAACTTGCTGGGACCGAAAGCGATACCGGAACGTCTCTGGCTGCTATCCAGTACGAGTACAACCAGCGGGGCCTGATCGAGAAAGAGCACGACCAGGGCCAGACGACGCGATTGGCCTACGACGACGCTGGGCAATTGGCGGCGGCGACGTCTCCGGAAGGGACGGAAAGCTACAAATACGACGCTTTTGGTCGCCCCGTCAGCGTCACCACGCCAGACGGCGAGGTTTACCGGTATCAATACAATCGCCTGGATTTGCCGACTCGCATCGATTGTTCCGATGGTACTTGGACGACGTTCGAGTACAACGAACTCGGGCTGCTGGTTCGCCGGCGATTGTCCAGTGGCGAGTGGTACGAAGCGGATTACGACGCAAACGGACGTCTGGTGGTCACGCGATCGTCGCCGGGGCTGGAACGGCGGCTTTTTTACGACGACCAGGATCGGTTGATTCGTGTTTCCGATTCGCAGGGCAGGCGGGTCAGTTACGAATACGACCAGCGAGGCAACAGGACGTCGGCAATCAGCCCGACGGGTGAAAGCAAAGGATGGGAATACGGCGCGTTGGGGAGACTGGCGAGATCAACCAGCTCGACGGGCCTACAGACGAATTACGGGTACCAGGGCGACCGGCTGCTCTGGGATTCGCAGACCGACAATCTCCACGGACGCACGGTCTACGGTAGCTCGGACGGCAAGTCGTTCGTCGACCGTCAAGGCGTCGGGAAGTGGCAAGTTGCCACCGGCGCCCGTGGCCAGGTGACTTCGGTCGTCAGCCCCTTGGGGCAAGAATGGTTTTACGCCTATAGCAGCGTTGGCAAACCTTCGTTGGTCGCGACGCCGTCCGGACAGAGTTACCATTACGAGCATGATGGGGCGGGACGACTCACAGGGTTCTCGTTGCCTAGCGGGTTGGAAACGACCTATGCAAGAGACGAAAAAGGTCGCATCACCCACATCGTCCGAGGCGGGACGCCGTGGCGCGAATACGAGTACGACGACAAGGGACGCGTGCGGTTGGAGCGTACGCCCTTGGGTGTGGCGGCGGAGTATGCATACGACGAGAACGGTCGACTGCACCGGCAGACGCTGCCAGAGGGCGACGTAGCGCTCACGTACGATCCCTCGGGATTGGTCGTGTCGATCAACGGCCCGGATTACAGAATCGACCAGCAGTTTCACCCTGACGGCGAGTTGGCCCAACGCTCGTACGAACCCGCTGGGCTGGAGTTGCAGCTTCCCGTAGACCAGTTCGGCCGCTCGGCCGGCATCGCGATCAGCGGGGCCTGGGTCACCTATGGATACGGTGCGAACGGTCTGCTGGGATGGATCGAACTGCCGAACGGTCAGCGAATTGACATCGCAGCCGACGTTGGCGGCCGGCCGACAATGTTCTCTTACACTGGCGGCTTGAAAGTCTCTGTCCGGTATTCGCGCGTGGGCCGGATCGAGGCGATTTCGGCGGAGAGTGCTTCCGGACCTGTCTTTTCTGAAACCTACGAACACGACGCGGTGGGCAATCTTCGGAGCATGACAGATGCGACGGGAACAGCAAAGTTCTTTGACTACGACCCGGATGACCGGCTGACGAAAATCACCGCAGCCGCCGAGTCGGTCGATTTTGGCTACGATCAAGATGGCAACTTGCGCTCGGTTTCCGCCGGCCCTCAAAAATTCGAATGGGAACTGGATCGGGCTGGGCGGCCCAAACGGCTGGGGACTCGGGCGTTCTACACTTGGGACAACGCGGGCAACCTCGCAGGAGTCGAATCGGCGGGCTTTCATGCGGAAAACGCATTTGACGCCGCGGGCCGGCTCGTGAGGCGGCGCGTCGGACAATACAAATGGCAGTGTGGTTATCTTCCTGACGGCGATCGCCTTTGGCAGCAAGGTCCCAGTGGCAAGGTCTGGTACGCCTACTTGCCGGAAGGCCTGGTCGGCTGGAAGGACGCACTGGGTGTGATCTGGCTGGTTGTCACGCTGCCCGGAACGGACTGGCCTTTGGCCATTTGCGGCTCGAACGGGGCGACCTATTTCATCGTCGCGGACCGCCTGCGGTCGATCCGTCGCGTGGTTGAAATCAGCGGACGCGTCGCGGCGCGCGATGACTACGGTCCGTCCGGCCAACCGTTGGTCTCGGAAGGCTATTCGCCATTGGCCTCCTACGCCGGCATGCTCTGCGATGAACACGGCCTGCATTACGCTCGGAAGCGATACTACGATCCGGGCATCGCCCGATTCATCAGCATGGACCCGTGGCTGGGATCCATTGCGTCCCCATCTTCACTGGGGCTTTACGATTATGCCGCGGGCAATCCGTTGCGATTCCGTGACCCGCTCGGAGCCGGTTCCTTCGAGGATGACATCGGATACTGGATCAAGCATGCGGAAGACGTCGCCGATGCCAGAAACCCGCAAAGCCGACACCTCCTGGGTACAACCCACGTCTCGGACTACCTCACACCGGACGAACACGCCCAGGTCAAGCGGCTGTATGACGAATTGGATGAAACCGGCGGGAAGATCAAGAACACCCAAGGACTGCAAGGTAACTTGCGAGGCTACCGCGACGCCCGCCAACGACAGCGGCAAATCACCAATTCGCTGAACAATCTGAATGACCGTGCGCGAGCACGACGGCTGCTACAGATTCAAAGCGAAGCTGTCGACTCGCCGGCCCTAAGTCCCGATGCGAAACGCCGAGCGAGAGGGCAATTGGACGACCTGCGAAGGCGTCTGACCGAACTCGGCGGCGACTCTCCCAGTGGAGGAGGTACGGCGAAGATCAAAGTGCCCGCAAGGGGAACGAAGAAGAGTCCCAGCACAACGCGACGCCTGACGGCCAAAGTGGTCAAAGAAACGGGAGAAGAGGTATCGGAAGGCATCATTCGCCGTTTGGTGAGACGTGTCACGGGGCTGCTGGGCGCTGGAGTAGGGCTACTTTTCCTTGCCGACGATGTACGTGGTGCCGCGAACGACGTTGTTTCTATTGGGACGGCCGTGGTCGAAGGTAAAGGGGCGCGCGACGCGGAACAGGAGGCCAAAGGAAACGAACAGGAGTTGGATGAGACAGTAGACGATCTGATCAACGATCTGAAAGACATCTTCGAGAACGACCCAGGGCAGATCATCGCTCAAGACAACGACGGGCGGCCGCTGGACGGAGACCAGCCGAACGATTGGGACACAGTCAGAGGACAGGCGATTGATAACGTCAACCAGGGACGCAACCCGTTCGACGGCATCGTTAATCGGCCCCGTCCCGGCGGGGCACCGCCTGTCACTGTACCCAACGCGCCGCGCGGCAATCAAAATCGGATTGCGCTGGCCCGCCGATTGCTTCAGCAAGGGATGCAGATCGAGCAAGCCATGGAGCGGAGCATTCGCGAAGCCCAGCGTCTGGAAGACGAGGCCCAAGTGTTGGCCCAGCGTGCCCAAGCCAGTGACCCGCCGGGGAACTTCGACGATTTGAAGGAAGCCATCGAGGATGTCAATCGCCGGATTGCAGAGGTGAAGAAGAGAAGCGAAGAAAAGAAAGAGAGGGAAGACGACACATGGAAAGAAGCGTCGGAAATCGCCGAGAAGAACCGCAAGACTATCTGCGGTTATGCCAAACAATGCGAGGGATCCGAGAAGCCATCCAAGTCGCAAGCGGCCGCCTGGCGCAAGGAGGCCAGCAAATTGATCAGCGAAACATCGAAAGCGATTGACAAGGCCACCGAAGACGAAAAAGGCGACGAGAGCGAAGAGGATACCGACGCCGCTGACGAGCTTCGCACGGCCATTAGGAAACTCGACGGCCTTACGAAATCGTTGGACGATTTGACGTCGGACGAAGATGATGGTGATATTATTTCGCAGGCCAAGAAGCTGCTCGCCGACGCCGGGCGGTTGCGGGCACCGTTGTCGACCGTCGTGGGACAATTGAACACGATCCGCGGCCAGGTCGTTTTCCTGGTATCTCCGTTTGTCTGGTACGATCAGGAATCTCGTATGCTGAGATGGTTGGCCGACGACTTGGGAGCCGGATTACAGGCGGCGACTCCGGCCAGCGTTGCCGCCGTCCAACAGCAGATCGCCGAGGTCGAGCAACGCCGCGGAGAAATCCCCGACGATTCGCAGGCGCAATTGGAAGCGGCCCGGGATGCGATCCAGCAAGGTGAGACCTTGCTCGATGAAATCAAGCCTCCGGATGAAGAGAGTTCCGACGACGAAGCTGCCGACGACGAAAATGTGGATGTCTCGGTTGGCAGCTACAGCCGCAGGGCCCTGCGAGACCTGCAACACTCGTTGGAGTGTTACCGGAAGATCAAGGGCAAAGATGAAGAGGATGAAGACGAAGAGAAGGAGCCCGAATCGAAGCCGCCAGCGCGGTCGCCGGGCATTCTCGCTGATCCCATCTTCAACGATGGTCCACCGCTGCGAGGCGATGATATCCCCGGACCCAGCAATCAGCCTTTCACGGAGGGGCTCTTTCGCGCTCTTACCCCTTCGGTCGCTTCAGTGCGGATTCGGGACATCCACCAACGGCCCCGCGCGCCGGATGCACCGTCCGTCCCGCTTCACCCGTTCTCGACCTTGCCACCTTCCACGGGCAAGCCTTCGCGGGTGGTTCCACCATCTGGCGATACGGTCACCGTACCACTGGTGCGCGGTTTGAAGGTACAGGAAGCGAAACAACGCATCGAGCAAGCCGGACTAGCGTTGGACCCCGTGCTCGGCACCGGTGCCCCGGACGAAAAACAGCACTTGGTCGTCTACGCCCAGCAGCCCGAGGCCGGAGCGACGGTTGCGGCAAGAGAAAGGGTGCGCGTAACGTTCTACGACAAACCGGCATCGTCGAGCGGCCTGATGGCCGTGCCCGACGTAGCCGGCTTGCCGGCCGCTGAGGCGAGCAAACAAGTCAAAGACGCTGGGTTCATGCCCAAGTTTCAATATGGCGAATCCGCGCCGTCGCCCGAGAAGTCGTTTCACGTCTACTCGCAGTCGCCGCGGCCCGGCACTCGCTCGCTCGCGGGCTCGACCGTCGAGGTCAAGATCTACGCCGAGTACAAGACGCCGAGCGTACTTGTGCCCAACGTATCCGGTTTGGCCGCAGCCGAGGCCAGCCAGCGCGTGAAGGACGCGGGCTTGACGCCGGATTTCACTTACGGAAAAACGGCTCCCACGACAGGGCAGGCTTACAGGGCCTACCAACAGTCTCCCCACGCCGCAGCGCGCGCGGACAAGGGCACGGTGGTCCGCATTACGCTCTACGGCAAAGCGAAGCCTCCGATGGTGGCCTCTCGACCGCCCGTCACCCGCACACCACCCAAAACGCACACACCCACAACGAGGCCCAAACCACACGTCAAGACGCCGACGTCGTATCGAACGCTGACCGGTCGCTGGAAGTGCAGTTGCGGCGAAGTTTGGATGTTGCGGCAGACCGGAAACAAAGTCACCGCTCAGGAAAGCGTCTCGGGCCGTATCCGAAACGCAAGCGGTACCTTCGACGGCAAGCTGTTCCGCTTTACTTGGTCCGACACCGGTGGCAACAGTGGCAGCGGCGTGATGGTCCCGAATCCGGGCCTCACCAGAATGAACTGGCGAATGACGCTCCGCAGCACCGGCCAATCCTGGGATGGCAGCGTCTCGCGCATCCAGGCGAACTAGCTCGTCCGCGGACTACTACCCTGGCTGCAAGCGCTGGTACGTCCGGCTGCACGAGAAGGACGGCAAGGAACACGAGATGCCCGCCCACAGCAAGCTCGAAGAACACCTCGACGCGTACATCACCGCGGCCGTGATCGCCGAGGACAGGAAAGGGCCGCTCTTTCGCACGACGTACCGGAGAACCAAGCAACTAACGGCGAATCGCATGTCGCAGCCGGACGTCTGGCGAATGGTGCGTCGTCGGGCGAAAGACGCCGGCATCGCCACGCCCATCGGTTGCCACTCGTTCCGGGCAACGGGCATTATTAACTACCTTCGCCACGGCGGCACGCTTCAAGAAACCATGAAAATGGCTAATCATGAATCGGCGCGTACCACCGGCCTGCACGATCACTCGGGCGACGAGTTGACGGCCGAGGAGGGAAGTGGACCCCAGAAACTGGACCACGGGAGAAGAGAGACCTTGGCTCAGAATTGGGGTAGTCGTTAAAGTGTGGCCGTTGATTCAAAGGAGTGGATCATGGCCAAGCGACGAAAGCCACGGAGCGCGGCGTTCAAGGCGAAGGTAGCCTTGGCCGCCGTCCAGGAGCGCAGGACGATTGCCGAACTGGCAAAGCAGTTTGAAGTTCATCCGTCTCAAATTCAGGCATGGAAGAAGGGCCTGGTGGACGGTGCGGTTGAGTTGTTTCGAGACCCTCGACGTGATCGAGAGGCCGCCGAACGGCAAGCCCGGGAGGCGGAGTTGTACGAGCAAATTGGCCGGCTTCAGATGGAACTGGAGTGGGCGAAAAAAAAATCTGCCGGCTTCGATTGAAAAACGACGTCGGCTGGTCGATCCGCAGCATGGGTCCCTGAGTATCCGCCGACAGTGCGAACTGCTGGGCTTACCGCGCAGCAGCTACTACTACGAGCGCGCGACCGAGAGCGAAGAGAACCTGGAACTGATGCGGCGGATCGATGAGCTATATCTCAAGAGGCCGTTTTTTGGGAGTCGCCGGATGGCAGAACATTTGTCGCTTCCTGGGGCTCCGGTCAACCGTAAGCGAGTCCAGCGTTTGATGCGACAGATGGGCATCGAGGCGGTGTATCCCAAGAGGAAAACAAGCACTCCGGGAGCAGGACACAAGATTTACCCTTACTTGCTTCGCGATCTGAACGTCAGCCGTGCGAACCAGGTGTGGTGCTCCGATATCACGTATGTTCCCCTGCGACATGGATTCATGTACTTGGTGGCCATCATGGACTGGTTCAGTCGCTACGTGTTGTCATGGCGGTTGTCGAACAGTCTGGACACGAGCTTCTGCCTGGAGGCTCTGGATGACGCTTTGGAGCTTGGATTGCCGGAGATATTCAACACGGATCAGGGAGCCCAGTTTACGAGCCAGGCATTTACGGGTCGCCTGCTGGAAGAGGGCGTGGCGATCAGCATGGACGGTCGCGGCCGGGCCCTGGACAACGTGTTCATCGAGCGGCTCTGGCGGAGCTTGAAATACGAAGACATCTACCTCAAGAATTACGAAGGAGTGGACGATCTATACGACGGGCTGGAACAGTACTTTCATTTCTACGACCAGGAGCGACAGCACCAAGCACTCGATTACCGGACGCCCTACGAGGTGTACCAAGCGAGTTTGGCACTGTCGACATGAGGATCAGCGGACCACACGCGACTAGCTCACACAGCCCCAAAGGAGCCTGCCAAGTCTCGCTTATTCAGCGGCTCCCGTGGTCCAGTTTCTGGGGTCCACTTCCG
>JACKQG010000734.1_pt1 | contig 46628 bp, 34 predicted proteins | sample 8237621 | NCBI WGS metagenome assembly JACKQG01 (sample SAMN15677084, study PRJNA649215) | marine metagenome | biome: marine; feature: Black Sea; material: saline water; isolation source: suspended particulate matter (SPM) from the Black Sea western gyre | collected 2013-06-09/2013-06-10 | depth... | reverse complement strand
TGATTATTCCCATCGTCTTTTGGGTGAGGACAACGATGATACCTCTGCAGTACTCGCCAGGATTCTTCTTGTATTGGCAGAGTGTGGCGGCAAGGACATGGCTGAGGTTCATAACGCCCCGGTGTCCCTGGCAGTGATTCGTTACTGGCTGGAACGTCAGCTGGAGGGTGAGGGCGGGAGTGCCGGTTTTTTGCGTGGCCGTCTGACTTTTTGCTCAATGCTGCCCATGCGATCGATACCGTTTCGGGCCGTCTGTCTTTTGGGTCTTAATGATGGCGCCTTTCCCCGTGCGGATCAGGGGCTGCCCTTTGACCTTCTGACTGAAAAGAGTCGTCCGGGTGACCGTTCGCGTCGCAGTGATGACCGCTACCAGTTTCTCGAGGCTCTGACAAGTGCGCGCGAGTTTTTTTATTTGAGCTACGTGGGGCGTTCAGCTCGTAATAACGAGGAAATTCCACCTTCATTGTTGATCAGTGAACTGCTCGATCTCCTTCGCAGTCAGTATCAATTGGAGCCGCTGTTTCGCAGTCACCACCTTCATCCCTTTGCCCGTGATTATTTCCGGGCTCATTCAACTCTGTTCAGCTATGACCGTGAGGCCTTTGCCGTCGCACAAACACTTGCTCAGGCACAGCACCAGACAGACCAGACAGATATGAAACAGATGGACGTCTGGTGGCAGGGAACGTTGCCGGAACCGGCGCGGGAAATTGATTTTGCAGATCTCTGCACCTTCTTTGCCAACCCCTGGAAATGGTTTGTCCGACGTTGTTTGGGGATTCGCCTTGATTCACCTCGCGCTTTTTCCGGGGTGAGTGAGCCTTTCGAGTTGAGTGGACTGGATCGGTACAGTGTTGAAGGTGAGATTATCCAGGCCATCTGCGCGGGTCAGGAGTCAGAGCAAATTGTAACCCGTCTCATGGCCCTGGGACGATGGCCGCAAGGTACTCCAGGGCGACTGAGTTTTGCTGATAAGTTTGAGGAATTAAAAGTTTTTGTTCTGAGGATGAGTGAGGCGGGACTTGGTGTACAGCTCCCGTCTCGTGTTTTTGCTCTTGATCTTGGTTCTTTTCATCTCTCTGGTCGGCTGGGTCATTTGCATGAACACGGTCAACTCCTGACCCGCTATGGGACATGGGGCGCCCGTGATCTGTTTTATTCCCTGCTTCATCATCTGGTGATGCTCTGTCTTGATGAGGGCCAGGGGCAAACGCTGTGTCTGACCAAAGATCGGACGAGCAGGTTTACTGCTATGGATGATGCTCGGGGGCGACTTGTTCGTTTGCTTGAGATGTATGTTCAGGGGTGTTGTCAGCCGAGTCCCTTGCTGGCAGCTGCGGCTGTGAAATATTTTAAAGCCCGGCTTAAATCGGATGAACAGGAGACCTGTTTGGCCAAAGCCATGCTTGAGTTGGAACAGAGCCTGGAAAAAGGCAGGGAGGAGGAGTTGTCTTTGCTTTGCCGTGGATTCACAACGGAAGAAATCCTGGGTGCAGATTTTGTTGCCTGCTGTGAAGAGTTGTTTCCCATGATCCGGGAGGCCATGGATGAGCACTGATTTCCAGCTCTTTGAAGCGGCTGTCACTCCTTTGACATCAGGGGTGAATCTGGTGGAGGCCAGTGCCGGGACAGGTAAAACGTATGCTTTGGCCATGCTGGTTCTCAGGTTTATTGTTGAGCGTGATGTTGCCGTGGACCGTATTTTGGTGGTTACCTTTACGCAAGCGGCCACCGAGGAGTTGCGGGGACGGATCCGGTCTCGAATCGTTGAAGCCCGGATGGCCTTGGTTGGTGGCCGGGGAGGTGGAGATGCGACGCTGGAGCAATGGCTGGCTGAGATTAAAGATCGAGATCTGGCTGTGGCTCGACTGGAGCAGGCTTTGTTGGATATGGACCGGGCCTCGATCTTCACTATTCACGGTTTTTGTCAGCGTGTGCTCCGTGAGCAGGCACTCGACAGTGGTCTGCTCTTTGATGCACACCTGCTGGCCGACACCCGTCTGGTGGTGCAGGAGGTGGTTGAAGATTACTGGAGACGGCAGCTCTATGACCTTTCTCCTGATGAATGTGCGCCGTTGGTGGCGGCCTATCCGACTCCGGCTGCCCTGTATCAAAGCGTTAAAAGCAACGGGGCATTCTGGGATCAGATTGAACCTGAGCCGAGATCCTTGGAGGATGGGCTGGCGGCTTATGCAGAGGGAAGAAAAAATTTAAGCCTCTGGTGGCAGCAGCATCAGGAGAGGCTTTTTATGCGTTTAAATGAGGCCCTGGGGCAGGGGTTGTTTAAGAAGCCTATGACTGCTGATTTCAACGAATGGTGGCAGGGGATCGATGATTTTTGTCATGGACGCAGCCCCCGACTCCCAAAAGATCTGGCACGCCTTGCGCAAGCGGGAATGCTGGCCTGTTTGAATGGCAACAAGATCCGCTCGGTGGAAAAACGACTGGATCTGGTCGAATCCTGGGCCCTGCCGCAGAGTGAAGTTGCGACCTGTGAGGCAGCAATTCGGGATTTGCGGCTTACGTTTCGCGGTCATCTGGTACGCGGACTTCATGGGCAGGTAACTCAGGGATTGCTGCGACGGAACCGTTTGGGTTTTGATGATCTGATCACCCTGCTCTCACAAGCTCTTGTGGGGCCGCGAGCTCAACAGCTGCGCTGCTCCATTGGCGAACGTTTTCAGGTCGCCCTGATTGATGAGTTCCAGGACACGGATCAGCGTCAGTACCAAATCTTTTCGACACTTTTTGGCAGCGCTCAACAGTACCTCTATTTAATAGGTGACCCCAAACAGGCCATTTATCGGTTTCGCGGGGCCGATATTCACGCCTATTACCGGGCACGGGAGTCGGCTGCTAGTTTGCTCGGACTCGGCCATAACTATCGTTCTCATCCGAACCTGGTAGCTGCGGTGAATAGATTATTTACTGCCCATTTGACTCCCTTTCATCCAGTGACCCCGGCCCGGAATGCTGCTGAGATCGGGCTGTCGTGCTCCGGGCTGGACCTTTCTTCTTTATTGTGTTGTCATCTACCCGAAAACCCTTCGGATAAAAAAGGACGTTGGTCTTCTGGTCTGGCCCGGGAGCAGATCATTGCAAGCCTGACTCGGGAAATTTGTACCTTGCTTGATCCGGATCGTCCGTTACTCTTCGGGAATCAGGAGGATTCTGAGCGGCTCGAAGCACGAGATATTGCGATTCTGGTTCGGAATAGCAATCAGGGGCAGGCCTGTCGCGAGGCCTTGCTTCGAGCTGGAATTCCGACGGTTCTGACCAGCCGCAAAAGTGTCTTTGACAGTTCTGAATGTCTGGAGTTCATCAGGATTCTGCGGGCTGTGTGTACCCCTGTTGATCCTGAACTGTTGAAGGCAGCCATGACCTGCAGCTGGTTTGGCCTCAGCGGAACTGATATCCATGCGCTCTGGCTGGATGATGGTGGCGCTGAGGCCTGGCTTGAGCGTTTCCAGGGCTATGCTCAGTGTTGGCAGGAGCAGGGTTTTCTGGTGATGATGGGCCGTCTACTCACTGGAGAACGGGTTTTTGAAAACCTGGCCAAGTTGGAATGGTCTGAGCGTCGAATCACGAATATCAATCATCTTCTCGAGTTGATTCATGCAGCCGTTGAGGAGGAGGCTCTGGCGCCAACTCAGGTACTGCAATGGCTTGTGCGCCTTGTTGATGGTGATGGCGCCAGTCCGGATAAGAGCGAACTGCGCCTGGAGAGTGATGAGCGGGCGGTCCGTATTGTCACGATTCATGCTGCCAAAGGGCTGCAGTACCCGGTGGTTTTCTGCCCCTTTCTCTGGTACTCGATCCGGTATGATCATGCACCGGCTTTGGTCTGTCAGGCCCAGGATGGCACTTCTGTCCTTGATATTGGTTCGCCTGCCTTCACCGTCCGGCAGAAGCAGCGGAACGAGGAGGATTGGGCCGAGGAATTGCGTCTGGTCTACGTGGCCCTGACTCGCGCGGTGAGTCGTTGTTATCTGTACTGGGCTGATGTGAAGGCCAGAAAGCCTGTGGCTGATGCACGGAGCACGGCCCTGGCCTCGATATTGGGTCTGCAGGACGCAGAAGATGGCCTGGAGCAGGAGCGTCTGTTACGAGAGTTGAGTGGTGAACTGGGTGGTGAGTATCAAGCGCTGGGTCTTGATACAGTTCAGGTGCCGGTGGTTCTGTCTGAACCGGATCATGAGGTTTTGGTCTGTCGGACGAAGCGGCGAAAAGATCTTGAGGCAGGATGGCGCCTGCACAGTTATAGCTCGTTGGCACATCTTTCATTCAACGATCCAGATGAACCTGAGTCTGATCCTGATTTTTTTGCGCTGAAAGAGGACAGGCGTGACAATATGGATGCTGAGCGGCCGCGGCGAATTGAGGAACCCGAATTATCGCTCCCGGCCGGGCCCGGTTTTGGTAATCTGATCCATGCGTTGCTGGAAGAGATTCCTTTTCCCCGACTGGCTGGAGAGAGTCTCAGGGACGCGCAGCTGTTGGAGTATTGTCGCCGTTTTCAGCAGAACGTCGAAGTCGCCCCCTTGCGCCGTCTGCTGGTTCAAACTACGACTACGCCGTTACTGGCTGGTGATATGTCTGACTCGTTTGCTCTGTCTCAGCTTGCACAGAGCGACTGCTTGCAGGAGATGCCTTTTACCCTCCACCTTCGCGGCGGGTCAACGGCTAGACTGAATGATGTACTGGCCGGGCAGCCAGCAGTCAGGCCTGTGGGGTATCAGGACCTGCGAGGATATTTGACCGGTTTTATTGATCTGGTCTGTCGTTTCCGGGGACGTTATTACCTGATCGATTATAAGAGTAATCGTCTGGGTGCCGATTCTGTATTGTACGCCCCTGAGGGGCTGGTCTCTGCCATGCGGGAACATAATTATGGTCTTCAATACTGGATCTATAGTCTTGTTCTGCAGAACTATCTGGCGCAGACGCTGGTTGATTATTCCCATGAAGACCATTTTGGTGGAGTCTGTTATCTCTTTGTGCGGGGGATGGATCCTGCTGTTCCGGGGAGTGGTGTGTACTTTGACCGTCCGGATGAAATTCTCCTTGATCGCCTGCACAGGGCCATGACCGGAGGAGAGGATTGATGATACAGAGGTCCTTGTTATTTGATCAGCAGTTTGCTGGATTCCTGACGCGTCTGTCCCGTTTATCGGGTGGTGAGGCGGGCCGGTTCGAGTTTTTGATAGCGGAGTTGTCCGCGGCCTTGACCGCTGGCCACAGTTGTTTAATGATTGATGCCAGTGATGAAAAATTGCTGTCTGTTATTCCTCATCTGGTTTCAGATACTGCGGCCACTCCACTGGTTTTGCAGGATCGATGTTTGTATCTGCAACGTTATTTCTGTTACGAACAGCAACTGGCAGGACAGTTACTGGCCATGGCTGAACAAGCACCGGTGATGCTCGATTGTGATGAACAGCTGGATCGCTGTTTTCCACCTGAACCTGGTGAGAAGATCAGTGATCAGCGACGGGCCGCCGAGTTGGCCCTGAGTCGTCACCTCGCACTGATTGCCGGAGGGCCGGGGACAGGCAAGACCAGCACTGTGGTGAAGATCCTGGGCCTGCTGTTGGCTCTTCAGGGAACAGACACGGCCATTGCTCTTGCCGCCCCCACCGGCAAGGCGGCCATGCGTCTGCAGGAATCGATTGCCAGTCAGCGCAATGACCTGCCGTTTGCCGATGAAATCTGTGAGCGAATTCCAGCCGGGGTCTTCACGCTCCATCGTCTGCTTGGGGTGCGACGGCATGCCGTCTCTTTTCGTTATGACCAGAATAATCCCCTGCCCTGGGATGTGGTGGTGGTGGACGAGTCATCCATGATCGATCTGGCTCTGATGAGTAAGCTGGTTGACGCCCTGAAACCGGGTGCCCGCCTGATTCTCCTTGGTGATCGGGATCAACTGTCTTCGGTGGAAAGTGGTGCTGTGTTTGGTGACTGTGTCGCAGCGCTTCCAGCAAGTCTTGTGGAGCTGTTACGTACATATCGTTTTGAACGTCATATTAAAGAGTTGTCTCTGGCTGTCAATCAAGGTTCTGCTGAGGCGGCTTGGCAGATGCTGGTCCGGTATGGAGATGATTCAGGTATTCTGTCGGGCCTGTTAACCGGCTCGCTTTATGAGCAGATCGGTGGTCGTATTGAGCCGTATCTGCGCCTGGCAGGAAGCATTTCCCCCGGAGACGGGGATGCCATGGCTGGGCTTTTTCGTCAGCTGCGGAGTTTTCAAGTCCTGTGTGCGGTGCGGCATGGCCGGAGTGGTGTGGCAGCTGTGAATGAAGGGGTTGAGCGTTATTTGCGGGCCAGGGGATATGATTGCCCAAGCGGGGACTGGTATGCGGGACGTCCGGTTATGATTCGACGGAATGATTACCGGCTTGAGCTGTATAACGGAGATGTGGGTATTTGTTTGCCTGATCCTGATTCTTCTGCCGGTTTTCGTGTCTGGTTCGAGGGGCAGGGGGAGCAGTTGCGCAGTTTTGCCTCGGCCAGGCTCCCCGAGGCTGAGACTGTCTATGGCATGACCGTTCATAAGAGTCAGGGGTCGGAGTTTGAGGAGGTTCTGCTTCTCCTTCCTGACCATGATTTACCGGTCTTGAGTCGAGAGCTGATTTATACGGCCATTACCCGTGCCAAACGGGTGATCCGGGTATCAGCTCTCCGGGAAATTTTTTGTACTGCGATCAGTCGACAGGCCGTACGAATGAGCGGCCTGCGTGCGCGCTTGGGCCGGGAAAAAGCGGGGAGCTTTTTGCAACAGTCTCCTGAAAACTGAGTTGGCGAGAGAGGAGACTTGAGAACATTTGCCGAACCGGCTATATATGGGTCGGTACGTACTGTTTTCGGTGACAGGGCAGTTTGTCAGAACTCGTGATGAACGGGTGGATAGTTGGTGCATGCAGTATGTCATGCGAGTAGTATCTGTCACAAGGTGGTAGGCTACAATTTATTGATGATACCTCAATAATTATATCAGGCTGCCTTGAAAAATTGTCTTTTCACCCAGGATCTGCGTTGCGTTTGAAATTTTTCGTGCACCTTGCTCCTGAACGAAAACCCTGATTTTTCAAAGTACCCATTTATGGAAAATGACAGCGGCATCTGCCGCTGTTTTGAATATCTACAGCAAGGAGTCTATGGTTATGTCGATTCGTGAAGATGCCATTCAGGGCAAAGTGACACCTCTCTTTGAGAGCTGTGCCGCAAATGAAGCCATTCCGGTGGAGCAGCTCATGGCCGGAGTGGCCGAGGGGACTATTGCCATCACCAAAAACATTCATCATGATTTTGATCCGGTGATCGGTATTGGTAAGGGCACCCGGACCAAAATCAACGCCAATATTGGTTCTTCAAAAGATATCAATAGCCTGGAAGAAGAGCTGGAGAAAGTGCGGGTGGCCATTAAGGCCGGTGCTGACACCATGATGGACCTGTCCATGGGCGGAGATCTTGATGACGTTCGACGTCAGATTCTTGCCAACTGCCCGGTACCTCTGGGGACGGTGCCCATTTACCAGTCAGTCGCCGAGGCCGTGGAGCAGCAGAACAAGAATATCGTTGATGTCACCGTTGATGAGATGTTTAAGGTCATCGAGAAACAGGCCATTGACGGGGTTGACTTCATGACCATCCATTGCGGCATTAACCGCCATCTCCAGGAACGACTCAGTCGGCAGAAACGGGTCATGGGTGTGGTCAGCCGTGGTGGTTCCTTTACCCTGGAGTGGATGAGTCACCATGGGAAAGAAAACCCCATGTTTGAATACTTTGATGATCTGCTGGCCATCCTCAAGGAGCATGAGGTGACCCTGAGTCTTGGTGATGGTATCCGACCTGGTTGCCTGGCCGATGCCACTGACCGCAACCAGGTCCAGGAGTTGATTAATCTGGGTGAACTTACCGAACGTGCCTGGGATGCCGGTGTGCAGGTGATCATCGAGGGTCCCGGTCACATGCCCATGGATCAGATCACTGCCAATATAATGTTACAGAAAAAGATGTGCAAGAATGCTCCGTTTTATGTCCTGGGGCCGTTGGTGACCGATATCGCGCCCGGGTATGATCATATCACAGGTGCCATTGGTGGGGCCATTGCTGCTGCGGCCGGTGCAGATTATCTGTGTTATGTGACTCCGGCTGAGCATCTTAAGCTGCCGGATGTCCAGGATGTACATGAAGGTGTGATTGCCTCAAAGATTGCCGCCCATGCAGCCGACCTGGTTAAGGGCGTTCCCGGAGCTTTGGAACGTGACCGCCTCATGGCCATTCGCCGGAGCAAACTTGACTGGAAGGGACAGATTGAGTTGTCCCTGGATCCGGAAAAGGCGGCTCGTTTCCGCAGTGAGGGTGGCAGCGACAAGACCCCTGCCTGTTCCATGTGTGGATCGTATTGTGCCATTCAGGTCTTTAATCGCTCGCAGGTGAATCTGGAGAAGGCGAAGACGGATGGGTGCGGCTGCACAAAGGATGAGGAAAAATAGTCTGTTTGCTCAGCGCAGAGTGGGATGATCTGGGCGTTGTGGAATTTTGAAAGCTTGTGGGTCTTTTGTGGTTCACGAAAAATAATTTTTCAAAGTCACCTGAAGAGGGGGCGGAAACTGGTGCTTGTGTCCAGTTTCTGTACCGAGATACTGTTGGAGGAGATTGATGATGAACGAGGCGATGCAGAAGGCTCTGAATGAACAGGTTAATGCTGAATTTTATTCCAGTTATTTCTATCTGGGAATGGAGTCATATTTTCAATCCCTGAGTCTGAATGGTTTTGCCAGCTGGATGAGATCACAGGTTCAGGAGGAAATGTTTCATGGCATGAAGATCTATGATTACATTCATGAACGCGGCGGCAAGGCCATGCTTGGCGCCATTGATCGTCCGGAGCAGGAATGGGATTCTCCCCTGGCCTGTTTTGAACAGGTCCTGGCCCATGAAAAAAAGGTCACTGATCTGATCAACAACTTGATGGACGTGGCCATTGGGAATCGTGATCATGCGACCAAGGCCTTTCTCGACTGGTTTGTGAGCGAGCAGGTGGAGGAGGAGGCAACAGTTGGGACGGTTGTCGATAAACTGCGCCTGATCGGTGATAACTCCAGTGCTCTGTTCCTGCTTGATGCAGAACTGGCCAAACGGGTTTTCACTCTGCCGGTGAACTGAACAGAGGGGAGCTTGCCATCCTGCCGGGAATGATTAACGTCATCTTTGTCAGTAATTATTCCTAGCAGGAGGCGCGATGAAGAGCAGGCAAAGGAAGTCAGAAATTTTGACCATGTTGGCGCATGATGATCTGGAAGTCATTATGGCGGCCCTTGAGGATTTTTCACCCACTGATCTGATCAATCCCCTGTTTTCTGCCCTGTATCGCAGCGAAGAACAATTGCGCTGGCATGCAGTGAGTGTTTTGGGTCAGATTGTCCCCCGTTTGGCCAGACAGGAAATGGAGGCGGCCCGGATTGTTATGCGCCGTTTTTTGTGGAGCCTCAACGACGAGTCCGGTGGAATTGGCTGGGGTGCACCCGAGGCCATGGCCGAGATCATGGCCTATGAGCCACGTCTGCTTGAGGAATATATACACATGCTGATCTCTTATATGCGTGAGGATGGGCCGTTGGACTTCCAGGATGGCAATTATCTTGAACTGCCGGCGTTGCAGCGTGGCCTGTTGTGGGGTGTCGGGCGTTTGGCTGAAAAGCAGCCCGGCAAGTTGTTGAAACGGCAAGTGGTTGTGGACTTGATTCCATATCTGAAATCCGAGGATCATGTGGTTCGAGGGTTGGCCGCTCGCTGTCTTGGCTTACTGGCAGGCACGGATGTGAGTGACTCCGGTGATTTCACTGACTCAGCTGCTGACTCCATTGCACCCTTGTTGGCCGACGAAACAATGATCCGGCTGTATGTGGAGGGGGAATTTGTTGATACGACAGTGGCTGCCCTGGCCCATGAGGCCATGGCGCGTCTGGCAACATTGAGTGATGCGGTTGTTTAGGATTCCTGTTGCCGTTTACGTGAGATGAGTATGGGGGGAATGTCTGTGGCGGATGAGTTGTTTTCGGCCTTGGGTTTTGTTCAGTTTGAGATTGTCCCCGGTGACTGGCGGGCGAACGTGAAACGCCTTGAAACCGGTCTGCATCGCCTTGACGCGCCTGTCGGCAGCCTGGTTCTTTTCCCTGAACTCTGGTCCACCGGTTTTGTTTATGAGCAGTTGGATGCACTCGCTGCCGAAACGCCCCGGATTTTGACGCGCCTGAGCAAACTGGCAGCTGAAAAACAACTGGTTCTGGCAGGCTCCCTCGTGGAAAAACAGGACAGTTCTTCAGGTGCTTGTCTTTACAATACCCTTTTTTTTGTCAATGGTGACGGTCTCTGTGGCCAAATACGCAAGCAGCGGCTTTTTGCCTTCTGGCAGGAAGATCAGTGGCTGACTCCGGGAGATTCTCCGGCCTTGGTGGATACAGGCCGTGGTCTGGCTGCGGGGCTGGTCTGTTATGACCTGCGTTTCCCGGAGCTGGCTCGGGAGCAATGCCGACAGGGGGCTGATCTTCTCGTGCTCTCGGCCCAGTGGCCGTCTGCCCGCCTGACACAATGGTGTATACTCCAGCAGGCCCGGGCCATCGAGAACCAGATTCACCTGGTGTCATGTAACGGATGCGGGCCCTGTGGTGATGTTGAGTTGGCTGGCCATTCTCAGATTATCGCCCCGGACGGAACTATTCTCTACGAAGCCGGAGATGGCCCTGAAGAAGCCGTGGTTCCCTTGGATTGGCGGTGTCAGAATCAGCTCCGTCAGCGTTTCAATACCGTGGCCCTGGACCCGGGTGAAGGATACAGTGGCCAAAAATTGCGTGGTCTGGAGGAGTGGCGGGAAAAGGTTGTCCAGCGGCAGCGGTTAGGGCAGCGGGTTGTTTTTACCAACGGTTGTTTTGATATTCTCCATGCCGGTCACGTGCACTATCTTGAGCGTGCACGCCAGGAGGGTGATTTTTTGATCCTGGGTCTGAATTCGGATCGTTCGATTCGGGAACTGAAGGGACCTGACCGGCCGGTGAACAATCAGCAGGATCGGGCTCGTGTTCTGGCTGGACTTTCCTGTGTTGATGCCATTATCATATTCGATGATTCTACACCACTGGCGTTGATCAATGTGCTCAAGCCGCAGGCTTTGGTCAAAGGCGCTGACTGGGCTGAGGATCAGATCGTTGGTGCGGCCGAGGTCAAGGCCGATGGTGGTCGTGTCGTTCGTATCTCTTTTGAACAGGACTTGTCCACCACCGGGCTCATTGGTCGTATCAAGGGTGAGTGAGCCCAGACTATCCGGTATTGCTGCCGCATAGCCTGGGTGCGATGTGTGTTTTTATTCTGTTCCTTGGCCTGAATCCTCTGCTACCACTGCCATGGCCTCACCTGTCGGGGGAAGTCCAAATCCCATTCTGACCTTGTTCTCGATTTCTGTGACCATTTCCGGATGTTCGCCCAAAAAGCGCTTTGCGTTTTCACGCCCCTGTCCAATACGTTCGTCCATGTAGGAATACCAGGATCCGCTCTTGTCAACGATGTCCTGGTCCACAGCCAGATCGAGGAGATCACCGTTCCTGGAAATCCCTTCTCCGTAGATGATATCAAACTCTCGCTCTTTAAAGGGCGGTGCCACCTTGTTTTTGACCACTTTGACGCGGGTTCGGTTGCCGATGACTTCCTGGGCATCTTTGATGGCACCGATTCGGCGGATATCGAGACGAAGAGAAGAGTAAAACTTGAGCGCATTGCCACCGGTGGTCGTCTCGGGGCTGCCGAACATGACCCCGATCTTCATGCGGATCTGATTGATGAAGATCAGGACCGTATTGCTGCGATTGAGAACGCCTGTGAATTTGCGCATGGCCTGCGACATGAGTCGGGCCTGCAGACCCACGTGAGAGTCGCCCACATTACCGTCAATTTCGGCTCGGGGAACCAGTGCGGCGACCGAGTCGATAACGATGACATCGACTCCGCCGGAGCGGATCAGGATTTCGGCAATTTCCAATGCCTGTTCGCCAAAGTCGGGCTGGGAAACCAGGAGGTTGTCGATATCCACACCGAGGCGGCTGGCGTATTCGGTATCCAGTGCGTGCTCGGCATCGATGAAGGCAGCCGTTCCTCCCAGTTTCTGGGCCTCGGCTACCACATGCAGAGCCAAGGTCGTCTTGCCCGAGGATTCAGGGCCATAAATCTCCGTAATTCTTCCTTTGGGGAGACCGCCGACTCCGAGGGCAATGTCAAGCCCCAGGCAGCTGGTTGAGATGACTGGGAGTTGCATCCTTTCCTGGCTGCCCAAACGCATGATTGATCCCTTGCCGAACTGGCGATGAATCTGGCTGATCGCGTTGTCGATGCTGCCGGATTTGTTTTTGGCCGGGTCTGTTTTTGCTGCCATGGCGATCTCCTGAGGTGTTGAGGGGTGAGAGTGAGATGAGAGAGTGTAAACTTTATTTTGATGAATCTGTAATAAATACCGGGTTGGCTACATGATAATTTTTCTCTAAACGCCAGTGGCGTATTGTTGTAAACGCAGAGCATACGTTTGCTGAATAAGAGAAATACGCTGTGACGAAGCAGGTGGAAACTCTTACTCAGCCATCAATTCTAGCAGATGACAACGTAGCAGGTCAAGGGCGGTCTGGGAGGTAATCGCTTGGATATTTTGGCGATCTCCGGAAAAGAGAAAGTGGTGGAGGCTTAAACCGGCTGGGCCTGACATGCCCATATGAACGGTACCCACTGGTTTCTCCGCACTGCCGCCTCCAGGTCCGGCAATACCGGTTACTGACAGGGTCAGGCCGGCCCCGCTCATTTGTTTGATGTTTTCGGCCATGGCCCCAGCTATTTGGGAACTGACGGCGCCATATTTGCTGAGCAGTTCATTGTCAACTCCGAGGCAGCCCAGCTTCATGGAGTCGGCATAAGAGGTGACGCCTCCCAGGAAATAGTCGGAACTTCCTGGAACTGCAGTGATTTTTGAACTGATCAGACCGCCGGTGCAGGATTCTGCCAAGGCGAGCGTCAGGTTGTTTTGAGCTAATAATTGACCGACGACAGAGGCCAGCGTATCTTGATCCTGGCCATATATTTTCTGCCCAAAATGCCTTTTTATCCGGGCGCAGGAGTGGTCGAAGAGTTTTTTACTGTGTTGGTGGTCGTGATCACGTACGGTCAGGCTCAGGTGAATATCATTATTCACCGGGTAATAACCGATCTCCACCTCTGGATCCAGTTGCATCTTGAGAATATCTTCGTTGATTGCTATCTCACTTGCCTTGAAGAACTTGTAGAGGCATTGGAAGCTGTGCAGGCCCGGGGAGTGGGCGGCCAGCCAGGGTAAAACATGTTTGTCCATCATGTAATGCATCTGGCTGGGCACACCGGGGAGGAAGAAGATGGGAACCTGGTCATGGATCAAGAGGTGGCCGGCCATGCGTGAGTCATGACTGAGCAGTTCAGCCCCCCGGGGGAGCCAGGCCAGTTTTTCCAGCGATTCACAGGTGTCGTGTTCCGAGTGTTCCCGGATCTGGCTCAGAATAGTCGGATAGAGGGAAGCAGGGCGATTCAGAGCCTGACTCACAGCCTCGTTGGTCAGGTCGTCGTCGGTGGCGCCGAGGCCACCGGTGACCAAGATCAAATCGACTCGGCCGATGGCCCGAACAAGGATCTCACCGATCAGCTCCGGCGTATCACCGATGGTGTGCATGGCGTGGATTTCGTGACCGGCCTGAAACAGGCGGTGGGCGGCATAGTTGCTGGTTGTGTTGAGAATTCTGCCCGAGGTCAGTTCGTCGCCGATGGCAATGATTTCAGCACGCATGGGGGGGCTCCTGCTGCTCTGTCGTTTTCCTGTATGTGCCAAGGACTTCCTCGTTGCTCAGCTGGTCAAGGCTCACGAAAACCACGCAGTTAATCAGTTCATCCGGGCCGTCAAAGCTGACGGGAATGTAGTTGTCGGTGAAACCGTTGAGCGGCCCGCCACGCTTGCGTCTTCGTTCCACCAGGACTGGTCGGGTGGAGCCGAGGTGGCGCTGGTAAAAGGTTTGTTTCTGTTGTTCACCAAGACTGCGAAGGATGGCCACACGCTTGTCTTTGACCGGGCCTGGAATCTGATCCTTGAATTCGGCTGCCGGGGTTCCGGGGCGTCGGGAATAGGGAAAGACGTGGAGGTAGCTGCAGCCGCTTAGCTTCAGGAGCTCAACGGTATTGTGAAACTGTTCCTCGCTCTCACCTGGAAAGCCGGTGAGGACATCAATTCCCAGAGCGGCATCGGGCAGGATCTCCAGGCAGCGCCTGGTGACTGCCAGGAATTGACTCCCATTGTAATGGCGGTTCATCCGTTTGAGGATGTGGTCATCTCCGCTCTGTAGAGGGATGTGAAAGTGGGGCATGAAGTTGGTCTCTTCGGCCATGACGTGAAGCAGCTCGTCACTGACCTCCAGGGGCTCGATGGAGCTTAAGCGGTAACGCACATCAGGTGTTGCCCGGCAGAGTTCGCGCAGCAGCTGGTGAATGGGAGTGTTGCCTGCAAGGTCGCGTCCGTATTGGCCCACATGGATACCGGTGACCACTATTTCGCGGTGGTCCTGCTTGTCAAAGATGCGGGCTTGATGAATGACTTTGTCCAGGGGCAGACTGCGGCTTGTCCCCCGGGTGTAAGGGACGATGCAGTAGGTGCAGAAATTGTCGCAACCGTCCTGGACTCGAAGGTAGGCGCGGGTCCGTTCGCTGAAACGCTGGATCTCCAGGTGGCAGATCTCTTTGTTGTGGCGGATCTTGCCTGTGAGCATGGTCAGTTCGCAGGGGGCGGGATTGAGGGTGGCTGTCACCAACTTGTCTTTATTGCCATTACCCACGATGCAGATTGGCCTGTCGCTGAGCTCGATGAGTTCCTGACCGGCCAGTTGGGCATAGCAGCCGGTGATTACCAGTCGAGCCTGGGGGTGGCGACGCATCAGTTGGCGGACAGTTTTTCGTGATTGGGCCCCAGCCTTGGTGGTGACGGCACAGGTGTTGATCACGAGAATATCGGCCTCTTCGCCGCGCCCGGCCATGGAACAACCCGCGGCCTCAAAGGCACTCTGGAAGGCGGCAGATTCGAACTGGTTGACCTTGCAGCCCAGGGTGCTGATCAGGACTTTGTTTTTTTCGTTCGTCATTGGATCACCCCGCTACCAGCCACGCGCTCCCCGTCATAAATGACGGCAAACTGACCAGGTGTCACGGCCCGCTGGGGCTCGATGAAGTTGATGATTGCCCTGTCGGGTCTGTTGAGCATGATTGTGGCCTGTCCCCCCTGGCGACAGTGGCGGAGTTTGACCTCGTATTTCTGATCCGCATTCGCTGGGGGCATCCCGTCCCAGAGCAGTTCACCGACTGTGATCCGGCTTTGCAGCAGTTCGTCCTGTTTACCGACAACGACCCGGTTCTGTTCGGCATCCAGCCTTGTTACGTACCAGGGGGTCTGGTCAGGGAGTCCCAGGCCCCGTCGCTGGCCAATGGTATAGTGGAAGATTCCCCGGTGTTTTCCTAAAATGTGACCCCGGCTGTCAACAATCTCGCCTAGTTGTTCCGCAAGTCCCAGTTCGCGATTCAGGTAATCGCCGGCACTGCCGTGGTCGAGAAAGCAGATGTCCTGACTTTCGCGACCACGAAAATCAGTGAATCCTGCCTGTTCCACCAGCTGGTAAGCGTCTTCCTTGGTCATCTCGCTTAGTGGAAAACGGATCCTGCTGAGCTGGTTTTGGTTGAGTCGGGCCAGAAAATACGATTGATCTTTGTATTCATCCCGCCCCCGGCAAAGCTGAAACTGATCGTTCTGTTGACGGATTTCGGCGTAGTGGCCGGTGGCCATGGCGTCCATGCCTTGGTCGAGGATATGGTCAAGGAAACGGCCAAACTTGATGGTTTGGTTGCAGATTATACAGGGATTGGGGGTCAGGCCGTGCTTGTAGCTGTCGGCAAAGGGACGCAGGACTTCAGCTGTGAAGGCATCTTTCAAGTCGACGAAATGCAGGGGGATGTCCAGACGCTTGGCGATCTTCTGAACGCGTTGCCGGTCGGCCGTAAGGCTTGGCTGGGCCAGCTCCATGAAAAAACCGGTTACCCTGTGCTGTTGTTTGAGGAGCAGGGCCGTGGCCGTGGAGTCGACTCCACCGCTCATGGCTAGGCCTATGCTTGTCTGGTTCACTGTATCGCTTGCATTTCTGGACGGCGTGCGTTACCCCTGAGGTGCACTGTGTTCTGCTTCATTTTGTAGTTTCATTCAGTTTAGAAATGTACCTTACCATGGATAAAAAAGAAAGATCGATCATCCGGATTCCGGAGCTGCTGGCCCCGGCTGGAACATTTGATAAATTGCGGACAGCCATTCATTATGGCGCCGATGCCGTGTATCTGGGCGGCAGCGGCTTGAGTCTCCGGGCCAAGGCTGGTAACTTTGATCGGGATGGAATGGCTCGTGCAGTGGCCTATGCCCACGGGCACGGCGTTCGGGTGTATGTGACGGTCAATGTTTTTGCTCACAATTGTGATTTGGCAGGTCTTGATGATTATCTCTTAGAGCTACGGGAAATAGGTGTCGACGGCCTGATCATAGCTGATCCAGGGGTTCTGGATCGGGCACGTAAGCTGGTTCCGGAGCTGCCGATTCATCTTTCCACCCAGGCCAATGTGACCAATGCTGCGGCTGCTGCGTTTTGGCAGGAGCAGGGAGTCGTGCGCCTTAATCTTGCGCGTGAGCTTTCTCTGGCCGAGATCACTGAGGTCCGTCAGGCGGTTACGGCGGATCTTGAGATTTTTGTCCACGGGGCCTTGTGTATCTCCTACTCTGGCCGCTGCATGCTTTCCAATTACATGACTGGCCGGGATGCCAATAAGGGCCATTGCGCCCATCCCTGTCGCTACAGCTATACCCTCACTGAAGAGAAGCGTCCAGGACAGTATTTCCCGGTGGAAGAAGATGAGCGCGGCACCTATATCTTCAACTCAAAAGACCTCTGTCTTCTCAGGCGGTTACCTGAGCTGATTGCCGCAGGTGTTGATTCCATTAAGATTGAGGGGCGCATGAAGTCGCTCTTTTATGTGGGGGGAGTTGTGCGGGTTTACAGGGCGGCCCTTGATTATCTGGCAGGTCTTCCATCTGCAGACTGGGAAGATCCGGCAGCTATTCGTTTGCCGGAGAAATTTATGCTTGAGCTGGCTGCGACCGGGACCCGCGGGGCCAGTGAGAATTTCTTTGATGAGCCGCCTGGTCCCCAGAATATGCTTTATGGAAGCTCTCGTGCTCCGGTGCGGGTCGAGCCGGTGGCCGTGGTCTTGTCTGTGACTGACTGTCTGTTGGTTGAGGCACGAAATCCCCTGGAGATTGGAGATGAAATTGCCTATTTGGATCGCTCCATTGAGCCGCAGCAGGTGGTGGTGCGTGGGATGGTCGATGAGCAGGGACAGGAGCAGGTACGGGCCAATCCAGGGAACCGGATCTGTTTGCAGACCGATCCATCTGTTCGCGGTGCAGCGGTGCACGGAATGTTGCGACGGACGGTTGGCAAAAACTGATGTTAAGGTGGTTGGGTGGTGTGCTGATCGGGGTGCTGTGCAGCTGGTGATTCGCCCGGGCCTGGCCGTTGGGCAAAAACATACCAGAGCATCAGGCTCATGATGACAAGTTCACCACCATTTTGCATGAAGTCCCATAAGGGGTGGCCCCAGGTGATCATGAACGCGGTCATGTCAAAAAGCACTCCGCAGCCGGCAAAAAGCAGGATGAGCACGAAGAGTCTGTTGGTGAAGCGCCGAACTTCTTTGTCACCGCTGAAGTAAGTTGATCCGATGGCCAGGAACAGGAGTCCGCCTGCGCTGGCGATAACCAGCAATTCCCCGAGATCAACGGCCCGCAGATTGAAGGCCGGTTCCAGGGCCAGGGCCTGGGTCAGGTATTCACCAACTCGCTCGTGGATTTGGAGTGAATCATCAGCCAGCAGATAGGCGAAAAGGCAGGTCCAGGCAAGATAGCAACCTTTGCGTCGGGCAGCAAAGAGTACAGTCAGCAGGCCTGCGATCCAGAATTCTTTGATGTATTGAAAAATTTCAGCATAACCACCGTTTGTCTCCAATTCAAACATTGCGCTGGTCAAGATGTTGGTCTTGCCCAGGACATGGAGGAAAAGGAAAGCCAGATCCGTCAACAGCAGGATGAAGAGGAGTCGGCTGGTTTCTGTTTCCAGTTGAAGGCGCACAGGTGGCTATATCCTGGCTGGTTGCTTAATCTTCGTCATGTAAGGTTTCGTCCTGGATCATGAACCAGATGGCAGCCGCCTTGCAGCACCAGACCTTTCCCTTTTCTTCGATGACGCAGTCACCGTATTCCCAACCGTATTTTTTTAAGAATTCACCTATGGTTTTCTTCGCAGCCTCGTATTTCTCCTGGCTGAATCCTTCCAGGTCTGAGACGCAGATCATTTCCACTTCTTTTTTCATGCCATTGCCCCTTGTGTTCGAGGTTTGGTCTCAACCGACAGAAAAAGGTCTTTTGAAAAATAAGAATTTTCGTTCAGGATCAGGTCGCACAATAATTTTGCACGCAATACGAATCCTGAGTGGAAAGACAATTTTTCAAGGTCGCCTTGTATCGGCCCTGCCGAACAGATAAGCTCTCGGCTTCGTTTCAGTATATGTTTTTTACCGTTGCCTTGCAAGGGAGTGTCATGTTTTGGCGGGTAGGCGGGCTGGCTCAAGGGAAAGGTGGTTCATCTGTCCCTGAGGTCGCGGATCTTTTGTTGCCAGAGAGTGGGGCCGCTCTGGTGCACCGCCTGGCCGCGTGTGTCCACGGCGACGGTGACCGGCATGTCCTCAACTGTGAATTCGTAGATGGCCTCCATTCCCAGATCTTCAAAGGCGACAATCCGGGATTTTTTGATGGCCTTGGAGACCAGGTATGCGGCGCCGCCCACGGCCATGAGGTAGACCGACTTGCTGACCTTGAGGGCATCAATGGTTGCCTGGCCACGTTCGGATTTGCCGATCATGCCCATGAGTCCAAGATCCAGCATCATGTCGGTGTACTTGTCCATTCGGGTGGAGGTGGTGGGGCCGGCCGGGCCAACGGCCTCATCGCCTATGGGGTCAACGGGGCCCACGTAATAGATAAACTTGCCCTTGAAATCCACCCCCTCTGGCAGGGGGGCCCCTTGGGCGAGTAATCCCTGGATTCGACGATGGGCAGCATCCCGTCCGGTGAGTATGGTGCCGTTCAGCAACAGGGTCTCGCCCGGCTGCCAGTTGGCAATCTCTTCGCGACTGATGTTATCCAGTTGGACCCGTTTGACAGAATCACTGACCTCCCATTTGATTGCGGGCCAGTCCTCAAGGCGGATAGGCTCAAAGTGGGCCGGTCCGCTGCCGTCGAGCGTGAAATGGATGTGACGGGAGGCCGCGCAGTTGGGAATCAGGGCAACGGGCAAAGAGGCCGCGTGGGTAGGGCAGTCCAGGATCTTGACATCGAGGGCCGTGGTCAGTCCTCCCAGACCCTGGGCACCGATGCCGAGACTGTTGACGGCTTTGTAAATCTCAACTCGCAGCTCTTCAATGCGGTTTTGCGGTCCTCGATCCAGCAGCTCCTGCATGTTAACTGGCGCCATGAGAGACTCTTTGGCCAGGACCATGGCGCGATCGACGGTTCCGCCGATCCCAAGACCAAGAATTCCCGGTGGGCACCAGCCGGCACCCATGGTTGGTACTGTTTTTGTGACCCAGTCGACGATGGAGTCGTCGGGATTGAGACAGGCGAATTTCGATTTGTTTTCAGAGCCGGCACCTTTGGCAGCCAGAGCGATCTCGATGGTATCGCCGGGGACCAGTTCGGTGTAAATCACGGCCGGGGTGTTGTCTCTGGTGTTTGTTCGCTCTCCGGCTGGATCGGCAACCACCGAGGCTCGCAGCGGATTGTCAGCATCGGTATAGGCTCGGCGTACACCTTCGTCCACCAGCTCCTGCATGCTGAGTTTAGTGTCAATGTGACAGTCTATTCCAACCTTGAGAAAGCAGGTGACGATACCCGTATCCTGGCAGATGGGGCGCTGACCCATGGCCGCCATGCGGGAATTGACTAGGATCTGAGCCATTGCATCCTTGGCCGCCGGGTTCTGTTCAAGTTCATGGGCCCGGGCCATGGCCTGAATGAAATCCCGCGGGTGGGCGTAGGAGATTCGCTGCAGGGCATTGGCAATGGAATTGATGAAGTCGTCGCTGGTGATTGTGGTCATGTGGATTGGCAAAGTGCTGAAGGTGGATGATTGATGAATGTATGGCTGGGGTCAGGTGCTTGTGAAGGTCAATTTGATCCGCAGGCCAGATGGATTTGGCGGAGCCATGTCAGGTAAGTTTGAATATCTGCCCTTTTGCCCAAATACTGCGTTGCAGCCTTGACTTTGGCCAAACTTGCTCATTTTTCAAGTTTGTCGTCAGTTATCCCAATGTCTGCAAATGCGGGGGCACGCTGTCAGCAGGCGATTCTTTGATCCGTACACTGAGTTTCTCCCAGATGTCGCGGATGGCGGAAGCGGCATGGCTGTCGTTGTGGCAGACCACAGGAATTCCCTGGATCTGGCTGTCCACTACGGTCCGGTCAAAGGGGATCCGTCCCAGAATTTCGGTGCCTCTTTTTTTGCAGGCATCTTCGATTTCCTGGCTCATTTCGCTGTGCAGATCCCATTTGTTGATACAGACAAGGGATTGTATCCGAAAGTGGTCGGCCAGGTCAAGGAGGCGTTCCAGATCATGCCAGCCAGACAGGGTAGGTTCTGTGACGGCGACGATCATATCGGCGTTGGAGAGCGAGGCGATGACCGGGCAGCCGATGCCCGGCGATCCGTCCACCAGCAACAGGTCCAGTCCCTGAGCTTCGGCCAGTTGTCGGGCCTCCTGTTTGATCTTGGTGACCAGTTTGCCGGAATTCTCCTCGCCGGGCATGAGCTGGGCGTGAACCAGAGGGCCGTATTTGGTTTGAGACTGGAACCAGTGGCCGCAGTGATGATCGTGGAGTTTGATGGCCTGTTCCGGGCAAAAATGAGCGCAGACCCCGCATCCTTCACAACTCATTTCGTTGATCAGAGCTTGCTGATTCATGGTTACGGCCCCGAACTGGCAGAGTTCTTCGCAGAGGCCGCAACTGTTGCAACTTTCAGCCAGTACCGTAGCCTTTACTCCGGCGATAAAGTCGTGCTCTGCAATAATGGTGGGTGCGAGCAGGAGGTGGAGATCGGCGGCGTCCACGTCGCAGTCGACCAGAACTTTGTTTTCGGCCAGTTCGGCCAGAGAGCCGATCAGGCTGGTCTTGCCGGTGCCGCCTTTTCCACTGACGATGATGACTTCTTTCATGCGTTGACCTCCTGCAGGGTGTCCAATAGTTCACGCAGTTGGTGTGTAAGTTCCGGAATGCTTTCGAGCAGGCTCCCACCGCGGGCGTAGCATTCGGCAATGCGCCGATCAAAGGGGATCTCCAGGAGCAAGGGGACGTCGTGCTCTTCGCACCAGCGCTGCACTCGATCATCGCCGAGGCCTGCGCGGTTGAGGATCACCCCGTATGGGATGTTGAAATTGTTCAGGGCCGTTGCTGCCAGCGCCATGTCGTGCAGGCCAAATGGAGTGGGCTCTGTGATCAGGAGTACGTGATCGCAGTTGAGTACAGTCTCAACAAAGGGGCAGGAGGTCCCTGGGGGGGCATCGAGGATAACCAGATGGTCGTCCTGTGCCTGATTTTTGACTGCATTGAGCAGGGGGACTGCCATGGCTTCCCCCACCCGCATTCTGCCGTGGGTAAAAAGGATATCACCGGCTCGACCAGACTCCAGGATGCCGATCTCCCGTTTCTGCTCGCTGATGGCCTTCTCTTCACAGACTCGAAAACAACCGAGGCAGGAGTGGCACATTTCCGGAAAGGTCATGACTGTCTGGCCGAACTGGGTGATGGCACTGAAACGACAGATATCTCGGCACTGACCGCAATAGGTGCAAAGTTCCTCGTTGATTTGAGGGACGATAACGGCACATTGCTCACTGTTATCGAGCTGTGGGCGCAGGAAGAGATGGCCGTTTGGTTCTTCTACGTCGCAGTCCAGGTATTGGACAGGACCTGTTGCGGCAAGAGCCAGGGCGGTAGCCAAGGTTGTCTTGCCCGTCCCGCCCTTGCCGCTGGCGATGGCGATTTTCATTTCAGTCTCCCTTTAATTGCGACACTGGCCGCGTCCCTGGCCCTGGCCTCTGCCCTGACCGCCTCCGCCACCACATCCGCACCCCTGGCCCTTGCCTGGTCCCTGGCCACGTCCCTGCCCTTGCCCCTGGGCTGGCGTCTGCGGATCAGTAGCGGCCTGGGGGCTTGCCCCTGTCTGTTGATTCAGGGCTGCAGCTATGGCCTCGCGCACTGTGCCGCTGATCCCGTCAATAATCCGAATGTTGGCACGTTGCAGAACTGGCATGGCCTTGGGGCCGACCCGGCCGGTGAGTACTGCTTCGGCCCCTTTTTCTGCGGTCAGAGCTGCGGCCTGAATTCCTGCCCCATGGCTGGCACCAACCCCGGCGCTGTTGTCAATGGCCTCGAGAAGGGTCATGGTGTTTGTGTCCACAAGGAGCAGCCAGGCTGCACGGCCGAAACGGGGGTCGACTGCGGAATCAAGGTTGGGGCTCGTGGCTGAAATCATGATCTTCATGGTCTTCTCCTTGTGAATAGCTGTAGATGAACCGGACTGGTTGCCGGTCTTGATTGTGAAGATATGCACATAAATATAATGAGCGGATGCACAAAATCAAGAGGGAAAAGAGAAAGGGAGGAAAAAACATTCAGGATTGGTCTTTTGGCCAGGTCTCAGCTGAATATTGATGGTGTGTTTTGTACGGTACATTGTCAAGTCTCCCTGTGAAAAGATTTTGAGAGTAGTAAACACTTCTATCTACTGGAGAAGACGATGAAAAATATTTGAATGTTCTTCCTGCTTATGATATGGTGTTAAGGCCCCTCTTGTGGGGGGGGAAGGTATTCTTGCTATCCGGCAAGGAGTGACTGCCTGTCTCGTGTTTTTTTAAGCAGAAAGAGGGTTGTGTTCGTTATTGATAGGGAAGGAAATCTTGTCTTTTGTGGGGTGCGGGGGGGAGTTGGAAGGTGACTGAAAAGACAAAGGCGCTGTTTTTTGTGGGTCTCGGTTTTTTAATATTTTCCCTGACCACCCTCTGGGTTGAGGTGTATCAGCACAATATGGCCATTGAGGACTCCATCCTTGATGCCGAGGCGCATATTGATGAGCATGTTCGCCTGATTGAGGACCTGGGTCTGCGTCCATATCAGGAGCGTTTGCGATTCATGCCCATTATGCGTGGAGAATATCTTGAGGCCATGGTCGAGCAGGATCGGGAACGATTGCTGCAACTGGCCCTGCCCCGTTTCGAAGTCCTTCAGCGGGAGAACCCCTCTGTTAAGGTGATGCATTTTCATCTGGCGGATGGCACCACCCTGCTTCGTGTTCATCGGCCGGAATTTTTTGACGATCAGGTGGATGAGGTCAGGCCGATGATTCGCCGGGTTCATGCCGAACGACAATCGCTCAGTGGCTTTGAGGTTGGCCGCAGCGGTGTGTTTTATCGCGTTATTGAGCCACTTTTTGCAGGTGAGCAGTATATTGGTGCCGTGGAGTTGGGCGTCGACCTGCATCTCTTTGTGGAAAAATTGACCAGAGTGCATGGTGTGCAGGTCACCACCTTTGTCAAAAAAGAGGCCTGGCCAGTTGAGCCTCAGACCCCCCATTACCGTATGCGTCAGCTGGGAGATTATCTGGTCAATACCCACAATCAGAAAATCTTTATGGACCTGCCCGATTCTGTAGCGCTGGCAAGTAAAGAGCATAGCCAGCGGGTCATGATCAACGGCAGAAATTATGTTGTTCATGTCCATTCTGAGTTTAAGGACGATCTCGGTGCAGATTTCGGCGGCATGCTACTCCTTCAGGATGTGACTGAAATTCAGCAGAAAAAGAAACAATTTGTTGTTCGTTTTCTCGTCTTTTCGTTGGCTTTGTTTGCAGGGATTCTTTCGGTCCTTTTCCTGACCTTCGGCCGAATGATCGGGGCCATGAGCCAGGAAGTGCAGGAGCGCAAGCGTGCGGAAAGTGCGGCAGGAGTCGCTCGAGGTCTTTTGGAGAGCCTGATGGATTCCATACCCGACCTGATTTATTATAAAGATCAGGAAGGTCTCTATCTTGGCTGTAACCGGGCCTTTATGGAGTACCATCAGTTGAGTCGGGAGGCTATTATCGGTCGCAGTGATTTTGACCTCTTTCCCGAGGAAGTGGCCCAGTCTTATCGGTCAAAGGATCAGTTGGCCGCTGAAACGGGCCATTTTCGTTCAGGACTGCAGTGGGTCACCGCAGCGGATGGTGTTCGTCTGGCCATGGATACCATTAAAATACCCTATTGCAGCCCAGAGGGTGATGTGATCGGGGTGATCGGAGTCAGCCGCGATGTCACTGCCATGAAAGAGGCGCAGGAGTCTCTGGCCAAGGCCGCACGCGAATGGTCTGCGGCCATGGATGCCTCTGCCGATGCCATCTATCTTCTTGATACTGAACGTCATATCCTTCAGGCGAATCGGACCTTTTATCAGATGACCAAGAGCTCACCGGAGCAGGCTGTTGGCGCTCACATTGAGTCAATTATCCATCCCGAGGGTGAGGGTGTGTCCTGTCCGGTCTGCCGGGCCCAGGAGGAAAAACGGGATCAAGTCTTGACCATGGAGGCTGATCATCCAGACAATCCCACCGGGGTTCCGATTCAGGTGACGGTCCGCATTGTTCGTGATGAGCAGGGCCAGCCTCTCAGTATTTTTGTGACGTTCCATGACCTGAGTGATCAGCGGGAGATTGAAAGGGTCCTGCGGAGCAGCCGGGACAGATGGGAGCGCACCTTCCGTTCGTTCACCGATGTGGTCACCATCCAGGATACGGAGATGCGTATTGTGCAGGCGAATGTGGCGGCTGAAAAAGTTCTTGGTCTGCCGCATGAAGAGATCCTTGGCCGTCACTGTTATGAGATCTTTCATGGCAGTAATGAGCCCTGTGAAGGGTGTCCCGTTCTTGAAGCCACAAGTGGCGATATTGCTTATTCTCGGGAAATTGTCCATGAGAAACTGGGGCTTACCTTTTTGGTGTCGGCTTCACCTGTCTACGACGGGGAGGGCAATCTGGAGATGATCGCCCATGTGGCCAAAGACATCAGCAACCGTAAACAGATGGAGGACCAGCTGATTCTCTCTGAGAAGATGACCACCATTGCCGGATTGGCCGCGGGTGTCGCTCATGAGATCAATACTCCTTTGAGTACTATTTTTCAGTCGGTGCAGATGATTCAGCGCGGGTTGTCTGACGAGTACCCTCAAAACCGGGAGGCCGCAGGGCTCTGCGGATTGGAACTTGCTCAAATCAGGGAGTATTTTAAGACAAAAGAGTTGGATTTCTTTTTGAACGGGATCCGCTCCTCAGCTGAAAATGCCGCGCGAATCATCAAGAGTCTGCTTGATTTCAGTCGTCCCCATCAAGGCTATTCCATGCAGGCCAGCCTGCGACAGGTCCTGGAGAGTGCTCTGATTCTCGCTCGGGCTGATTATGACCTGAAGAAGAATTACGGCATTATCAATGTCGAAATTGTTGAGGAATACGAGGATGGTCTGCCCGCTATCGTCTGTGTGCCCATGGAGGTGGAGCAGGTTATTGTCAATCTGGTCAAGAATGCGGTTCACGCCATGTTTGGCCAGGAGGGTCAGCGGCGCTTGACCGTGCGTACAACCCGACAGGACAAGGAGTGGGTGCGGATTGAAGTCGCGGACAATGGGCCGGGAATGGAGGATGAGGTCAAAAAACATATCTTTGATCCCTTTTTCACCACGAAAGATGTGGGGGAGGGGACTGGCCTGGGCCTTTCGGTCTCTTATGCCATTATCCATGATCGCCATAAAGGTCGGCTCCGGGTGGAGAGTGAGCCGGGTCAGGGAACGACGTTTATCATCGAATTACCCATTGAGGGCCCTGACCTTGAACGAACAACCTGATTTTTCAAAGTATCCTGTGGTGTCTAGCGGATGATGGATCTGGGCGGGTGATAGCCTGAAGGTGCTGTGGTGTTTGGCATGAGCAGGCAGTTCTTGCCCATGACCGTGCCAGGATTTGTCACCGAGTTACAGCCGGTTTGGGTCAAGTCACCAAGGATGGCGCCGAGCTTGCGGCGGCCGCTGTCAATGGGACCGTCTGAGGTGCGGATTGGGACAGTGCCTGCCAGAAAGCGAAGGTTGGCAAACTTGGTTCCGGCTCCAAGGTTGACATCGCGACCCAGGATGGAGTCACCGAGGTAGGCAAAATGACCAGCCTTGGCTCCATCAAGAAAGATGGAGTGTTTGACCTCTGTTGTGTGGCCAATGACGCAGCCCTGGCCGGTCAGGCAGTAGCCACGCAAATAGGCACCCTGGCGTACTTCGTTGTAATGACCAATGATAGTTGGCCCTTTGATCAGGGCGCCGGATTCAATGAGCACCCCCTGGCCCAGTTGAATCCGGCCGCCCATGAGTACTGTTCCAGCCATGATCACCGAGGCTCCGGTCAGTTCTTTTTCCCTGTCCCAAACCCGCAACTTGCCTTTGGTGGCATCCCCATACTCGATTCTCAGTTCATCGGCTGTGAGCCATTGTTCCTGGTGCAGGACGATTGTTTTGGGGAGCGGTGCGGCATCCGGTATGAGTCCAGGGTCCAGTCGGGGATAGGTGACGCTCTCCATATATTCTGTGAGCTGGTGGAGAGCGGTCCATGCCGGTTGGTCGGCCGGGAACAGGTCGGCATGGGCGAACCCGTTGAGATCAAAGAGTGAACTGGTGTTGAGCATGAGTATCTCCGGACAAATTGAGTCATCTCGCGCAGTATTGCTGTGAGTCCTTCAATTATGTGTGTTCTTAAGGTATTCTGCATTACTATGGGGTAAAAGAATGAAGAGTTCAAGGAAAAACAGGTTGTGGCGGCTGGATCATGCTTGGCAACTTGACTTTGCTTGAGTCCATGTTTAGCTTTTTCAAGCTATTGGTAGAAACGGATGATCCGCGTGGGCGGTGATGCCCTGTTTAGTGACTGCTTCTAGTTATGATTATTGAATAATTGCATGTCACTCCATTAAAGTGTGATGTGCGTACTCAAATAGAGGGCTGCTGCTTTTACGTGATGGAGCGGTCTGTTTGCGGGAGGTTTGTGTGAGTTTTGATGATTCCCTGTCCATGAGCATGGACGATTTTTCCGATAGTGAGAATGTGGAGATCCCGGAAGTTCTGCCGATGATGGCGGTTCGGGACGTGGTGATCTTTAATTATATGATCATCCCGCTTTTTGTCGGCCGCAGTGGGTCAGTTGATGCGGTGAACGAGGCTCTGGCCGGTGACAAATTGCTGATGCTGGTGACACAAAAGGATGCCACCCGCGACAATCCCCGCCCCGAGGATCTGTATGATGTGGGTATGGCCTGTATGGTCATGCGTACCCTGAAGCTGCCCGACGGACGACTCAAGGTTCTGGTCCAGGCGGTCTCCAAGGCCAGGATTCTGGAGTATGAGCAGGATGATCCCAGCTTTCGGGTCAAGGTTGAGGTCCTGGAGGAGTCGGAGGTTCCCGAGGTCACGGTTGATATCGAGGCCTTGATGCGCACGGTTCGTGATCAGGCCGAGAAAATCATGAGTCTGCGCGGGGTTCTCTCTGCTGATCTGATGATGATCATCAATAACATCGAAGAGCCAGGTCGCCTGGCCGATCTCATCGGTTCTAATTTGAGACTGAAGATTGCTGAGTCTCAGGCCATTCTCGAAGAGACCGATGCCGTCGCTCGCCTCAAACTGGTGCGTGAACTGCTGGCCAAAGAACTGGAGGTAACTACTGTCCAGGCCAAGATTCAGTCCGATGCCAAGGACGAGATGAGTAAAAGCCAGCGCGAGTATTTTCTGCGTGAGCAACTTCATGCCTTGCAGAAAGAATTGGGTGAGGTGGATGAGCGAAGTCAGGAGGTTGATGACCTGCTCAAGAAACTCAAGCGCAAGAAAATGCCGAAAGAGGTCCGCAAGGAGGCCAAGAAACAGATCAATCGTATGGAGATGATGCACCCGGATTCATCTGAGGCCACCATTATCCGTACCTATATCGATTGGATTCTGGATATTCCCTGGATGGATTCCACTGAAGATCAGCTTGATCTGGTGGAGGCGCGTACTATTCTCGATGCGGATCATCACGGTCTGGATAAAGTAAAGGAGCGCATCCTGGAGTATCTGGCGGTGCGTAAGCTCAACCCCACCACCAAGGGGCCAATTCTTTGTTTTGTGGGCCCTCCCGGTGTTGGTAAGACTTCACTTGGTCAGTCCATTGCCCGGGCCATGGGGCGTAAGTTCTTTCGTATGTCGCTTGGCGGAATGCGGGATGAGGCCGAGATCCGCGGCCATCGCCGGACGTATATCGGGGCCATGCCTGGTCGCATTATTCAGGGATTAAAGGGGTGTAAATCCAATAATCCGATCTTCATGATGGATGAGATTGACAAGATCGGCTCAGATTACCGTGGCGATCCCTCTTCGGCCCTGCTCGAAGTCCTTGATCCGGAGCAGAACTTCGAGTTCTCGGATCATTATCTGAATATGCCTGTGGACCTGAGCAAGGTCATGTTCATCACCACCGCTAATATGAGTGACACCATTCCCGGACCGCTCATGGATCGAATGGAGGTGATTCGTCTTTCCGGCTATACCCAAGAAGAGAAGGCTGTTATTGCCCGGAAATATCTCCTGCCGCGGCAAATTAAAGAAAACGGAATCAAGGCCAGCCATCTGAAGCTTGATGATCAGACCCTCGAGTATATCATCACCCATTATACCCACGAGGCCGGGTTGCGAAACCTGGAGCGTGAGATTGGCAAGGTCTGTCGTAAGGTGGCCCGGAAGGTCGCTGAAGGCCGACGCGGTCCTTTTACTATTTCGGCCAATACCCTGGATAAATATCTCGGGCCTCCCAAGCTCATCCCTGAGTCTGAGATCGAACGCCTCAACCAGCCGGGTCTGGTCACAGGTCTTGCCTGGACCGAGGTTGGTGGAGAGATTCTGCAGATCGAAGTCAATATGATGCCCGGCAAGGGTAAACTGACCCTCACCGGCCAATTGGGCGATGTGATGAAGGAGTCAGTTCAGGCGGCCCTCACCTATTGCCGCAGCCGTTCCGCTCAGATGGGAGTTGAGACCAATTATTTTGAGACCGTTGATATCCATGTCCATGTTCCGGCTGGTGCCATTCCCAAGGATGGGCCGTCGGCTGGTATCACCATGGCCACTGCCATCTATTCGGCGGTGACCAACAAGAAAGTTGGTAAGAAAGTGGCCATGACCGGCGAGGTTACTCTGCGCGGTCGCGTTCTGCCCATCGGTGGTCTGAAAGAAAAGGCTCTGGCTGCACTACGGGCCGGAATCAACCGGATTATCATCCCCGATCAAAATAAAAAGGATCTCGTTGAAATTCCAAAAGAGATTCGTGATAAGATGAAGTTTTTTCCGGTCAAAGATATGGATGAGGTGGTGGAGCTTGCCTTGGGCGCTGGTTCCAGTGTCTCTCCCGGCCGGGCCGCAAAGAAGAAGTAGACTCGGCCATGGCCGCCTGTTTACCCTCTCTTCAGCGGCAGACCGGCTCTCTGCTGCTCCGGCTTCTGTTGAGCACGGCCCTGGTGGCCGTGCTTGTTGCGGCCCTGGCTGTGGGCTGGCTCTATTTGTATGATCTGCAACCGGGGTCCGTCCCGGAAGGGGCAGAGGTTGCCGAGGCAGTGGTCGTCATTCCGCCCGGCAGCAGTCTGCAGCAGATCGAAGAAATTCTGGCTGAGGCTGGATTGATTTATGCTGACCGCCGTTTCTCTCTACTGGCCCGAATCCTGGGTTTGGCCGGTGAGATACCGGCTGGTGAGTTTTCTCTTTCTACAGGTCTGCGTCCCCATGCACTCCTGCAGGCTCTGGTTCAGGCCAAACCCATCCAGCATCCCCTCACTATCCCCGAAGGTCTGCGACTGACCGAGATTGCTGCCCGTTTTGCTGCAGGTGGTTGGTGCAGTGAAGAAGATTTTATGAGGCGCGCGGCAGACCCGGACCTGATTCGTTCTTTGGGCTTGGGCGAGTTGGAGAGTCTTGAGGGGTATTTTTATCCCGATACCTACAATCTGACTCGGGGTGGACACGATGTGGATGGCCTGATTACGATGATGGTTCGTCGATTTCAGGTGATCTGGGATTCTCTGGAGCGAGACGGGCAAGAGGGCTTGAGTCGCCATGAAGTGGTGATCCTGGCCTCTGTGGTGGAGAAAGAAACCGGCAAGGCAGCCGAGCGGCCCCTGATTGCCGGAGTCTTTCACAACCGTCTGGCGAGAAAGATGCGTCTCCAGACGGACCCTACCGTGATCTACGGGATCAAGGACTTTGATGGCAACATCACCCGGAAGCACCTTCGTGAGTACACCCCCTATAATACCTATGTCATTCCCGGCCTGCCCGCAGGCCCCATCGCCAGTCCCGGTCGGGCAGCCCTGCAGGCCGTGCTCAAGCCCCAACCCTCGGAGTACCTCTATTTCGTCTCTAAAAAAGACGGTTCTCATTATTTTTCCAAGACCTTGGCTGAGCATAATCGCGCGGTTCGCAAGTACCAGCTGGGACGCTAAACACGTTTGTTTTGAACTTGAAAAACATCAAAGCCAGTGGTAAAAGTAAAAAATCAATTGAATCAAAAATGGAGAAACAAGTAATGCGCTACTCTATCTGACAGTGACGGTGTAAACCGTCCAGCCTGGTCCAGGCTGGTTCTCATAAAGTCGGGTGTCTCTCCGCTCTTTCCTTTCTGATGTAATTCCCATCTCTCTAAGGATTCCGGCCAGACATCCTGTACTGGTATGGAATCCTGAAAAATAAGATCAAAATGAGATGTCGGGTCTTGTTTACCCCACTCTCGACTATTTTTTGGTCCTGTTTGTATTTCTGAGAACACTTTCGTTATATTAGCCTGCACTTGCTCTTCTCCCAACATGAACTCTCATGAAGGAGAAAAAGCATGAAGAAAACAATCATTACCCTCAGTCTGGCCCTCATTTTCCTCTTTAATGTGGCGGCTCTTGCCCAGAGTTTCAACTTTGTCAGCCCGCCGGACTTTAAGCAGTGGCTTGAGGCGGACAGGCCAATGATCATCGTTGATATTCAGGAAAAAAAGTCTTTTAGCAAACAGCACTTCAGGGGCTCTATCGAGACCAATGCCTTTCCTGTGAAAACTGACGCGGAGAAAAAGAGTCTTGATCCGGCGGTAGCGCAATTTAAAGCAACAGGTCACGATGTGATAGTGGTCTGTCCCCGAGGTGGAGGCGGCGCCAAGCGCTGCTATAACTATTTGAAATTGCAGGGTGTGTTGGAGGAAAAACTTTTTATTCTTCAGGGGGGGATTGATAAATGGCCACACAGGGAGATGTTGATTAGTCGTTAAACTGGAGGAATGATGAAGACCCTGCTTTGTTACTACTGGCTCTATTGTCAGACGGTTGCAAAGCAGGGGATTGCCGAGACTGCCAGCTATCGTGCCTTCTTTACAGAAGGTCCATCAGCATTCGTGTGGCCACCAGCAGGAGCAGTATGGCAAAGACCCGTTTGAGTTTTACAACCGGCAGGCTGTGGGCCAGGCGGACACCTAAGGGGGCAGTGAGTACGCTTGCTGCAACAATCCCTGCCAGGGCGGGAAGATAGATGTACCCCAAGGAGTAGGGAGGGAGGTCGGGCGTCTGGAGGCCATTGGAGATATAGCCCAGGGTCCCGGCCATGGCAATGGGAAAACCAATGGCCGCCGAGGTGCCGATGGCCTGGTGGACGGGGATGTTGCACCAGATCATAAAGGGCACAGACAGGGTTCCCCCGCCGATCCCCACAAGACTCGAGACTCCGCCAATGACGTTGCCCGTGCCGAACATACCCCTGTTCCCCGGGAGTTTCCTTGAGGGTTGCGGCTTTTTGCTGGTGATCATCTGGTAGGCCACACTGTAGAGAAAGACGATGAAGAAACCCTTTAAAAGGGAGCCCGAGAGGTTGGTGGCAAGACATGATCCGAGAAAGGTGCCCACGAGGATGCCTGGGGTAATCTGCCGGACCACCGGCCAATGGACAGCCCTTCGCCGGTGATGGGCCATGAAGCTTGAGACTGAGGTGAAGATGATGGTGGCCATGGAGGTGCCCAGGGCCAGGTGCATGATGAATTGATCCGGGATGTGCTGCCAGCTGAGACTGGCCACAAGCATGGGGACGATCACCAGCCCTCCGCCAACTCCCAGAAGTCCCGAGAGGATCCCGGCAGCCAGACCGAGGATCAGGTAGATCGCGATAACTGTCAGCATGAAAATCCCATGAATCTAGTCAAATAAGAAAAAGAGGAGCCAGTCAGCACGATTTCAAAACACGTAACAATCTCGGGCTGTCATTGCACATGACTTATTGGCGGGTTAAAGCCAGCTTGATGGCCAGTCCTGCGAAAAGTGTCCCGGTCAGGCAGTTGATGATCTGCTGGACCCGGGCTGATTGTCGGGCCCGGTTTCCCAGGTGGCCGGCCGTGAGGCTGATGCCGCCAAAGACCACTATGGTGGCCAGGAGAAACAACCCGCCCAGTAGCAGGAGCTGAAGGCTCACCGAACCGCGGGCAGGATCGGCGAACTGGGGCAGAAAGGCCAGGAAAAAAAATGAGACTTTCGGGTTGGAGATATTCATGATGATTCCGCGTCGGTACAGTCGTCCCATGGATGGAGTGGCGTTCACCCGGGTGGAGGCGTGTGTGACCCCGGCCCGAAAGGCTTGCCAGGCCAGGTAAAAGAGATAGGCAGCCCCAATGCCCTTGAGCAGGGTGAAGGCCATGGCCGATGTCTGGATCAAGGCGGCCACGCCACAGGTGACGGCTGCAGTATGTCCAAAGAGGCCGGTACACAAGCCACAGGTCACAGCGAAGCCGGCACGGCTGCCGTTCTGGACAGCCTGGGCCAGAACGAAAAGGTTATCCGGGCCTGGAGCTAAGGCCAGAAGGATTGCTGCACTCAAGAAAATGACAATGGTGTTGGCGTCGAGCATGGTTGGTGATTTGAGTTATTGATTGGAGGCTGGTTCATTTTGACGCATGGAGGATAGGCCTTTTGTGCTATTCCATGTGTTGGAGAATGTCAATTGAAAAAGGGAGATTTGTGAGTTGCATGGCCCTGTGCCCGTGGAAGAATCCGGTTGACTTCAGCGTGTCTGTGCCTGATAATTATAATCGACTGCCAGATTTCGGTTCTGGTCCTGTTGTTTGATGTTCTGTAACCATGCCACGTTGGAGTTGATCAGCTCTCTTTCTGATGTTTTCCTCTAAACTCTTCACATACTGGACGTACCGGGTTTTTTCTCCAGGTACTGTCCTGCGCGCTACGTATGAGTCCTTTCAGGAGTTGCTGACCCATGACGGGCGCAGTCATGAACTCATGGCTGAGCTTGAGACCCTTTATTATCAGGGGCACAAGGAAGATTTTTCTCGAATTGCAATCCGCTACGATGACTTTTCGGCCAGTGTCGGTCGTATGGTTAGCTGTCTCGAGTGTATGGCCCCGGGTTCTTTTGTTGATTTGCGTGATTATTATCGCAAATTTGACTTTTATTGCCGTTTTCTTCTGGCCCCGCCGCAGGTTCTGACGGCGCCACCCTTTGTTGTTGCTCTGGATACATCTGATCCTCAACTTGTTGGCGGTAAGGCCGCGAATCTTATTCGTTTGAAAGAGGATATCGGTGTGTCCGTGCCCTCGGGTTTTGTGGTCACCACCAATGGATTTCAGTATCTGCTCGAGTACAATAATCTGCGCAAAACCATTAATAGTCTTCTGGCTGAACTTGACTCCGGGGATTCAGGTGAGTTGGCCCGAATTTCGTCTGCGCTGGTTCATTTAATCAAGTCGGCTGACCTGCCGCCGGAGATTCACGAGGAGATGGCCGCGGCGTATGTCCATCTCTGCTTAGAGCGGGGTGAAAAACCATTGCTGGCTGTGCGCAGCAGTGCGGTGAGCGAGGATGGCGAATGTTCTTTTGCCGGTCAATATCTTACCTTGCTTGAGGTTGAAGGGGACGATCTGGCGGCGGCTTATCTGACTGTGTTGGCTGGGAAATATTCTCCAGAGGCCTTGGCCTATCGAATTCACAGTGGTCTCAGTGATGAGGAAACGCCCATGGCCGTCCTGGTTCTGGAGATGGTCCCAGCCGTGGTGAGTGGTGTGGTGTATACGGCTGATCCCGGTTGCGGGCAGGAAGACGAAATTTTTATTCATGCCACACAAGGGCTGGGAGAGGACCTGGTCAGTGGTCGGGTGGTGCCCGAGGTGTATACCCTGGGTCGTGCAGATGGTCGGGTTATCGCTCGAAAACAGCTCCAGGGCACGCGCCCCTTGCTCAGCGATGTACAGCTGGCACGTATGGCCGGATTGGTGCGAATGGTGGTGAACCATTTTGGGGTGCCTCAGGATATTGAGTGGGCGTATGCGCCAGACGGTGAACTGCTTTTTTTGCAGGCCCGTCCCCTGGAAATTCAAACTCGGCTGGAAGAGAACCCAATTGCATTGGAGCCGGTCGAGTTGAGTCAGGAGCCTCTGATCCAGGGGGGAACCATGGCCGCGCCCGGTTTGGCTTGCGGCTTGACATGGGTGGTGGATGCGGATCACCCTGCCGAGCAGGTTCCGGCGGGCGCTCTTCTGGTGGTGCGGGAGACTTTACCCAGTCTGGTTCGGGTGTTGGACCGAGTCTCCGGCGTCCTGGCAGAGCTGGGCAGCAGTGCGGGGCATTTTGCCACGGTCTGTCGTGAATTTGGTGTTCCTTTGCTCCTGGGATTGGAGTCAAAGCTACAGGTGACCGAACAGAACCAGCTGCTGACCCTTGATGCGACAGGTCACCGGGTCTATGAAGGCGATGTCCGGTCGCAGTTGCCTGAGCCGGTGGACGTATCCCGTGGTCAGAACCTTCCCTATTACCGTAAATTGCGGGCTCTTCTTGATTTTGTGACACCGCTTCGGCTGATCAATCCCCAGGCCGATGATTTTGTTGCCGGGTCCTGCCGCTCACTCCATGATATCATTCGTTTTTCCCATGAGTGGGCAGTGCGGTTGATGTTTACGGCGGGTGATCGGATTGGTGGTCGTTCTCGAGGGCGGAAGAAACTGCGATCCAGTCTTCCCCTGGATGTCTTTCTGGTCGATGTGGGTGGAGGGCTGGATGAGGGGGGGCAGACTGAAGCAGAGGTTGACCTCGGGCAGGTGCGTTCACTGCCCTTTCTCGCCCTGTGGAAGGGGTTGAATGACCCTTCTGTTCGTTGGCAGGATCGGAGTCATTTTGACTGGAAGAGCTTTGATGAGGTGGCTTTGGCCGGTGGGGTTGCCAGTGGTAAGTCCGCGCAGTTGGCCAGTTATGCTGTTCTGGGAGCTGAATATGTGAATCTCAATATGCGTTTTGGCTACCATTTCACTCTGGTTGATGCCATGTGTGGTGAGCGGGAGGGGGCCAATTACTGTCAGTTCCGTTTTGCCGGCGGGGGAGGGGATTTTTCCGGACGAGCCCTGCGCATTCTGTTTGTCACCGAAATTTTGCAGCGTTCGGGCTTTCAGGTCGATGGACGCGGGGATCTCCTTGATGCCCGGCTGTCCGGGCTCAATCGGGTGGATATGGAGGCTGCCCTGATTTTACTGGGGCGCCTGCTTGGGGCCACCAAGCTTATGGATATGGCATTGGATTCAGAAGAGACTGTGGTGGCCCATGTAAAGGCCTTCCTTGCCGGTCAGAGTCACTTTCTTGGGGATGAAGAGTAATGGCTTACGAGATGACCTGGATCACTCCGCAACTGTCAGTGGGTTATGCACCCATGTCTTATGCTGAGCTGGATTTTATTCGTGAACAAGGTATCAGCGCGATCGTTAATCTCTGTGGTGAGTTTTGTGATCTGCATGAGATTGAGGAGAAATCCGGGTTTGAAGTGTATTATTTACCCGTGCCTGATGAGTGTGCCCCGGATATGGCGGCCATGGAGCAGGCTTTGGAGTGGCTGGATGAGGCCCTGTATCTCAAGAAGAAGATTCTGGTGCACTGTCGACACGGTCATGGTCGGACCGGGACCTTTGTCTCGGCCTATCTTCTGCGGCGCGGACTGGGACTTAAACGTGCCGGGAAAACTCTGAAGCAGACCCGCGCCAACCCAACCAACTACAGTCAGTGGAAAATGCTGCGTCAATACGGGAAGGAGCAGGGGCAGCTTGCCTTGCGCGAAGCAACCATTGAAGACCGGCAGACGATCGATTTGCTCCCTTTTCTTCAGGAATATAGTGGGCTGCTTGCCGAGGCTGAAGGCCTGCGGGATCCTGGCGGGATTGGAATGCCCCTTGATACCAGGCGCTGCTGTCATAGTTATTTTGATTTGGGGTTGATTGAGGCCGTTTTTGTCAGTTTTACGATTAACCGGAACCTGAAACGTGTTCGGCGCACAGAACTGGTGGAGCGGGCTCTGGCCTGGGCAACTGAGATGAAGGAGCTTCGTCAGGAATATGGTCAGGAACATTGGCGGGCCGTGGAAGAACTCACCTCTCGTCCCGGATATGCGTGTCCATTATTGGTTGATGATGCTTGCCAGATCCATGATAATCGTCCATTGCGCTGTCGCTGCCTGGATGATCAGAACCAGAATCGGCGCCTGAGTGAGCTGGCCAGTGAAATTTCCCGCAATGTTTTTTTGATTCTCACCGGTGAGTTTCCCCCTTCCGGTCCTTTGCGTTTCTCTTTGTTTGATACCATTTCAGGTCGTTTTGTGCAGCAATACTTTCAGGCCATGGTTGGTCGTGGCGGGGAGGACGTGAGCCAGTGAGCAATCGTAAAAAAAGACTGGTGATCGTCGATGATGAACCTGATCTCTTGCTTCTGCTGCAAAAAGTTTTGGAGAAAAAATGCGGTTGTCGGGTTGATATTGCCCGCTCTGGGGCTGAAGCCCTGACCCTGGTCACCGAAGAACCGGCAGATGTGATCCTGACCGATGTAAACATGCCGCACATGAGTGGCTTTCAGTTATTGGAAAACATCAAAAAACTGGATGAGACGATCACTATTCTGGTCATGAGTGCCTACGGGACCATTGAAGTGGCTGTTCAGGCCCTGAAGCAAGGTGCCTATGATTTCTTTGAAAAACCTTTTGACAATACTGAGATTGTGCGGGTGGTCCAGCGCGCCTTTGAGCGAACCGAGTTGTTGCGTGAGAATAAGGCCTTGCAGCGTTATTTGACACGGGTCGATCAATCTTCTGAGTTTATCGGTAGCAGCCCGGCACTGATGAAGGCGGTCGCTTTGTTAAATCGTCTGGGGCAGGGCGATGCCACGGTCTTGATCCGTGGTGAGTCTGGAACCGGCAAAGAGGTGGCGGCCAGGACCATTCATGCCCGGAGCTCCCGGGCCGGGCGGCGCATGATTACAGTCAATTGCCCGGCGCTGCCGGAACAGATCCTGGAAAGTGAGTTATTCGGATACAGTAAAGGTGCCTTTACAGGTGCCGATCGCAACAAAGACGGTCTCTTCCTCGAGGCCGACGGTTCAACGATCCTCCTTGATGAGATCGCCGATATTCCCATTGGTTTGCAGACCAAGCTCCTGCGTGTGTTACAGGAGAAAGAAATTCAACCTTTGGGACAGACCAGGACATTCAAGGTTGATGTCAGGGTCTTGGCCTCCACCAATCAAAACCTTGAGGCCAAGATTGCCCGTGGTGAGTTCCGTGAGGATTTGTATTACAGACTGAATGTGATGAGTGTGACTCTGCCCAGTCTGGCACGGATGCGTGAGGATATTCCGCTCTTGGCCCGACATTTTCTTGCCCGATATGGAGCCGAATATCAGCGTCCGGATCTTGAAATGAGCCCGGATGCCCTCCAGTCTCTCATGTCGCGGGAATGGAGGGGGAATGTCCGTGAGCTGCAGAATGTTATCAATCGCACAGTGTTTCTGGCTCCCGGACCATTGATTACAGCTGCTGATCTGCTCTGTGCCGAGGGGCAGGGGGCCGGTTCTGAGAAGGCTCCTGAGTGTGTCTTTGATGAACTTCGCGAGTTGAGCTACAAGGAGGCCAAGGCTCAGGTCGTAGGTCGTTTTGCCATGGCTTATCTGGGCCATTGTCTGCAGTTGAGTGGTGGTAATATTTCGGCTGCGGCCAAGGCCAGCGGCATGGAGCGGCAGGCCTTTCAGCGCCTGATGCGTCGTTACGATCTGAAGGGAGATGATTACAAATCTCCCTGATTGCTTTATGTTACATGGGTTTTTTTCGCGTGCGCACCTTGTGCGCAACATTTTTGCTTCTCTGCATCTTTTTTGTTTCTCTATTCTGTCCTGTTTTTCCTGCTTTTCATAATGAACTCTTGCCCCCAGGAAAGGTTTTTCTCTGCTAATAGCCTGTTCTGGCAACATCAATTCATATTATCAGTGTGTCAGGTGAGAATTGGCACTGGGTATGCAATGATTCAGGTATCGTTTCCGTGGCCAGGAATGAGCGGGGGCAGGAGAGCCGGGCGTATTTTGTCATGATGTGTTCTGGAAAGCCTGACACGCCGGGGAATACAGCAAACTTCTTGTACAGATGGAAAGCATCTATTCAGAGGGGCAACGAGAGTCAATGGGGTGCAGTAAAAAAGTCGCATATAATTCACGTCAGGTCAAGTTGATGACCGGTCTGCTGTTGTTGCTTCCCGGGTTGATTGTTTTGTTTCCCGTTCAGGCCTGGGCTCTGCAAACTCATGGGGCACCTGAGGGAATTATTGTCCATCAGATGGCCCATGTTTTTTATTTTGGGGCGCTTGTCTATTTGTTTTGGGATCTGCGACGAACGATGAGCCAAGGTCGTGGATGGAAGTTTCTGCAAATCTTTTGCCTGCTGATGATGCTGTGGAATATACTGGCCTTTGTTGGTCATCAGACGCATCTGATCATGGATGCCGCAGATTTCTCCCATGAGTTCGGTTACCTCTCTTCTATGATGTTGGGGCCTTTTTCTGCCACCAAGTTGATTAATTATTTTGCCAGACTTGACCATCTGATCCTGGTTCCAGCCCTGATTTTTCTCTTTTTGAGTCTTCGCTCCATTTATCGGAGCACGGCAGAGGGCGAAGATTCATGACCACTCTTCCTTTGTTCCCCGCTATTTTTACAGATATGGCCGGTTCGGTTCTCGTTATTGTTCTGACGGTTTTGTCATTGCGTTATGCCTATCTTCTGACCCGACGTGAACCTGACAATTTTCTTTGGGGATTCCTGTTTTATTTTTGTGTCACCCTGACCGTTTTTGCCATCTCCCGTGCCATGGGGCATTTGGTGAAACAGGTGCTCCTCATTGGTGGCCATGGGGATGTGTGGCACGGCCTGGCCCCCTTTTCTGGTGGTCTTAATACCTTGCTCATGATCTCTCTTTCTGCGGTTATTGTTTTTTACCATAAGGGCGTTGAAGGGTATCAGGCCATTCGTGCTAAAGCCCTGAGCCTCAAAGATGCCAATGCACAACTCAATGAGGCAGCAGATCAACTCCGCAAGATGAATCTTCATCTTGAAGAGCGAGTCGAGGCCCGAACGGCCGAATTGTCGGACTCGGAAAAGAAGTTTCGTCATTTTTTTACGAATTCCATGGACATGGTCTATTTTTGTAATGCCGAGAATCGCCTGGTCAATATGAACAGATCTGGCCTGGAGATGCTCGGCTATCCAGTTGATGATCCTCCTCCTTTGGGGCTGGTTGATCTTTTTCTTCATGAGGAGGAACTGGACCACTATTTTGACTCCATGTTGAAAGATGGTTTTATTCGTGACCAGGAAGTTGAATTTGTCAAGGCAGATGGATCTGTTCTGTATGTTCATGTTTCGGCCAATGGTGTCTTTGACGAAAGTGGTAAATTTACTGGTTGTGAGGGAATTGCCAAAGACCTGACGCGGGTCAAACTGATGATGGGCCAATTGGCTGGTAGTGAAAAAATGGCATCAGTCGGGCAGATGGCTGCCGGTGTGGCCCACGAAATTAATACGCCCTTGGGAGTGATCTTGGGATATGCCCAGTTGATGATGGATGATTTTGATTCTGATACTGAAGAGCGCCAGAATTTGGAAGTCATCGAACGTCAGACCAAGGCCTGTCGTAAGATCGTGGCTGATCTCCTCAAGTTCTCCCGCCAGTCTGAAAGTGCTCGCGAGCAGCTTTCACTCAATGAGGTGATTGGGGATGTGATGGCTGTGACCGAGCATACCCTGAATATGAATCACATCACGGTTCACAGGGATCTTGAACCGGATCTGCCGCTGGTCATAGGTGATGCCGAAAAACTGCGCCAGGTTCTGGTCAACTTCATCAATAACGCCCATCATGCCATGGAAGAATCGGGTGGTGGTGATCTCTATCTGGAAACTCGAACTCTGCCAGCTTCAAATGAAGTGGCCGTAATGGTTCGCGATACCGGGCATGGCATTCCTGAAAAGATCAGAGCCCAAATTTTTGATCCTTTTTTTACCACTAAATCGGTGGGTAAAGGCACTGGGTTGGGGCTTTCAGTTTCGTATGGGATTATTCAGGAGCATGGTGGACGGATTGAAGTTGTGAGTCCGGCAATGAAAGATCTGATTGACGAACAGTCACCGGGAACAGCTTTTCATGTGTATCTGCCGATTCATGCAGAGGAAAACTCAGACGTGATCAAAGATTGACATGATAATTGTTGATTCAGAAACATGTGCGGAGAGGTGTTATGGCTGAAATATTGGCTTTGGATGATGTGCAGGATGCCACGATCCTGATCGGTAAAATTCTTCGTAAGAAAGGACATGCAGTACATACTTTCACTGAAGAAGATGACGCGGTGGCCCATGCCCGAAAGAATCATGTGGATCTGGCTATCCTTGATATTAAGTTAAAAAAAATGAGTGGTCTTGAGGTGTTGGCTTTGCTGAAGGAGCTGCAGCCTGAGATGCAGGCGCTCATGCTCACCGGCTATCCAACCATTGAGACGGCCCGTGAGGCCATAAGTCTCGGCGCCAATGAGTACTGTGTCAAACCCATTGATCGTGATGAACTGGAAGATAAGGTGGAAAAAATCCTGGCTCGGGCTGGCAGGGATGAGAAGTGAAATGGTGATGGGATGTTGTTTGACTGTCATGAGTCGTCAATGAACCAGCGATAAGGAAATTCTGTGAAAGAACGGCAATATCTGCAGGTCTATCAGAAGGTCACCCGACTGATCAGCATGGTCCTTGATCATCAGCAGGTTATGGATGTTGTGGTTCGTGAACTGCCTGAGCTCCTTGATATTGATGCCGCAACCATCCGTCTGCTGGACGGTTCCACCAACAATTTTGTTTTAGGCGCGGCCCATGGTCTCTCTCTTGAGTATTTGTCCCGGAGTATGATTGACACCGAGGAGACCATGGAGATGATCCGTTCCGGCCAGCCTGTAGCACGAAGCGGTATCGGTCAGGGGCAGGAACTGAGTGAGCGGGATCTGGCCGCTCGCGAAGGAATCCGCAGCGTACTCACTCTCCCCATTTTGTTTCAAGATGCCCTGATTGGTATCCTCCGTCTTTTGACGCGAAGTGAGCGGGTGTTCAGTGAGGAAGAGGTCTCCTTTTCCATGGCCCTGGCCGAGCAGGTTGGGATTGCCATTTCCAACGGTCGGATGTTCAAGGACATGGAGAGTCAGGTCGATTTTATGCGTGAGGTTCAGGAAATCTCGGCTCTGGTGAATTCGACGCTGGACTTGGACCTGACTCTGAACAGTATGGTTGAAAAACTTCCAAGTTGCATGGGTGCCAAGGGGTGTACCATTCGTTTGCTTAAATCACAGAAGAATCATTTGGAGTTGGTGGCAGCTCATGGTCTGTCTCAGGGCTATCTTGATCGGGGCCGGATTGAAGGGGAAAAAAATATCAGTCGAGCTCTGCGTGGGGAAATGGTTTCAGTCTACGATGTGGCTCATGATGATCGCATTGATTTTGGTGCAGAAATGGCCGCAGAAGGGATTTGTTCGTTGCTGTCGGTTCCGCTCAAGGTTGGCGGCGAGGTGATTGGAGTGATTCGAGTTCTGATGGATGTGCACCACAGCTTCACCAGCACGGAGATCAAATTTGCCGAGACAGTTGCGGAGATTGGGGGAACTGCTATTCAGAATGCCCGCACCTACCGCAAGATTACCCTGCTTTTCAATCAGCTTGAAGAGAGCGAACGTTTTGTTGCCAATATCCTGAACTGCATCCGTCCTCAGCTTCTGGTGGTTGATCGTGATATGCGTCTGGTCCTGGCCAACCACGCCCTTCTTGAGGCTGTTGGTCGGAGTGAGGCCGAGGTCCTGGGTATGAATTATCACGAACTGTGGAACCATGATGACTGTCAGGTGGATCAATGTCCCGTGAATCGAGTTCTCTCTGATGGCGAGCCCTCAACCTATACCCATCAGATTATGAAAGAAGATGGCGTACATTGGATAGAACGTACCGCATCTCCCATGCATGACAGGGAGGGTCTTGTTGAGTATGTGATTGAGATTATACGTGATGTTACGGCCAAACGTCGTTTTGAGGAAGAGCAGCTGGAACGGGTCAAGCTTCAGGGAGTTGTTGAATTGGCCGGAACCGTGGCCCATGAGATTAATACCCCCCTGTTTGCTGCGCTTGGTACGGCCCAACTCCTTGAAGATGATATTGAAGGGAGTGATGCACGCAATGAGGTGGCGACCATTGTCCGTAATCTGAGGACCATCGGCGACTTGACCGCCAAGATGACCAGGATGACAGGTTTTGAAAGTCGGGACTATGTCGGCGATACGAAAATTGTCGATCTGAAATAAAGGATGGCAGAAGACCATCAACCGCTTCGCAATGGGCGGTTGTCTCAGTTGAGGAGAACAGAGGAGGAACAAGCCTATGGCTGCATTTTGTTAGCGTAAATTCAATGAGAGTTCCTGGCTCGAAACCGGGGAGAAGAGATCTATTTTTGATCAGTGACCGGTGAGAAGTATAAAAAACCGGTTTGTACAACCAACTCAAGGGAGGATTACATGAAAAGAATTACCTTGTTGTTCGGTATTGTTCTTGCGAGCATCATGCTTGTGAGTTCGGGGGCCTGGGCCGTGGATGCCAAGGTGGCTGTTCAATCGATCAAGGCGGGAGGGACTATCTCGATTGACGGGGCCATTGACCCGGGACAGGACCTGTATGTGGTTGTCAGTACGGATAAAATGTTTTCCGCAGTGGATGCGCCCGGACCCAAAGAAAAGAAGCGCCTGACCCAGGGGAAGGACGGCAAGAATGCCTTTGGTGACACAAAGATTCCGGCCACTTATTATGTGTTGACGTCGAATCCGGACAGTCTGGCCATCTCCCAGGAAGTCTGGAAGGGACAGACCAAGGGTCTTTTTGCCTTCCAGCCGTTCAAGTATAAGGTTCAGGTCAACAAGATCAAAAAATGGGGCGATATTGATTCCACGGTGCAGGGACTGCTCGGTCCGGTTAATTCTGAAAATCAGTGGAAGTTTCTGGCCTTTACCCATGAGAATAAGTTCGGTATCAATACCGTTTCCAAGGAAAAACCCCAAGGCGGCGGCAACGCCCGGATGATCATGACCGATTACGGTCAGCAGGCCGAGGCCTGGAATGAGAGTGTCGCTGTGAAACTGGACAAGGCCACCGGTCAGTTCTCTGTATCCATGTCCCCTTACAAGCACTTGGCTCCGGGTACGGTTCTCGGGGTTTATGTGAACGGCAAGAAGATTGATACCGTGACCATCGAGGCCTCCACCTTCTTCTTCAAGACCGCCAATGTCTATATGAATCCGATCATCGTCTTTGGCGGTGCCTTTGTTATCGGTGTTCTTTTTGTTATCATGGGCGCGGCCGGCGGCTTGTTCACAGCCGCCTTCCAGATTACAGTCATCGGAACCAAGGGTCCCATCGGAATCAACGCCGGTAACACCATCAAGCCCACCAACCTCTTTCTCACCATGTGCTCACCTATTACCGGGTTGGCCAACTATTTTAAAGAGAAACGTTTTGCCTATCCCGTGGCCCTCTTCTTTGCCATTGGTATTGTCCTTGGCGCCTTTTTTATTGGTCCTCCTCTGTCAGCTAAGTATTTGAATCTGGCGGCCTTTAAGTTCTATCTCGGTGTCATCTGTTTCATCATTGGTGTGAAGCTGTGGATTGAATCCCTGGCCTCTTCCATCGAGAAGAAAAAGGCCATGAAGGCCATTGTCCAGAAGTTTAACGCCGCGGTCAAAGAGGCCAAATCGTCAGGCAAGGCCATGGAAATGGGTAAGGTTGAGTTTGATAAATTTAATTTTATCAAGTTTGACATGCGCTTCTGGGGTGAGACCTTTGTTGCCCGTCCTTTGATGATGCTGGTCGGTGGTGTGCTCATGGGTATTATCGCCTCCGCCTTTGGTGTGGGTGGTGGCTTCATGTTCATGCCCTTCATGACCACTTTGGTGGGGTATCCCATGTATCTGGCGGTACCCATTGCCCTGGCCGGAACCTTTGCCACTTCAATTGGCGCGATCTCCAAATACGCCTTGCTCGGTTACCAGCCGGATTGGATCATGGCAGCGCTTATTGCCGCCGGCGCCATGTGTGGTGGTGTTGTTGGTCCGAAAATTCAGAAAAATCTGCCTGAGATTCTTCTCAAGCGGCTGTTGGCAGGTGCCTTGATCCTGACCTGTCTGAATTACACCGGTCTGCTCTGGTTCCTGCGCTAGACCGAGAGATCAGCTGAATCAACGTTCCCGATTGCTGCAGCCCTGGGCGGAATAAACTGTCCTGGGCTGCAGCTTACCGAGATTCAAAGGGGTGTGGGTAAAGTGAACTATTTGATAATCCGGGAGGAAAGCGAATGAAAAAGACAGTCTTCAGCATGTGCGGCATGTGCACCGTGCGCTGTCCCATCCGAGTTGAGGTCGAGGACAACGAGGTGACATGGATTGAAGGGAATCCGCATCTGCTCAAAGGGGCCCTGTGCGGTAAGGGCTCGGCGGGAACGGCTCTGCTCAAGGACACGGAGCGTCCGCAACAGCCTCTGATCCGCGCGGGCGGTCGCGGGGCCGGACGCTGGAGAGAGGCCAGTTGGGATGAGGCCCTGGATTATGTGGCTGATAAACTCAAAACAATCAAGGCCGAGCATGGGCCGGAGTCTGCGGTCCTGACGTCGCGTGGAGGCCCATGGCAGGGGATGTATAAGACCTTCATTCATGCCTTTGGTTCGCCGAACTACACCAACCATGATAATACCTGCGGTCGGAACACCCATCATGCCAGTCTGTCCATTAACGGAGTGGGGCGCAAGGGTTTTGTCTATGATATTGCCAATGCCGACCATCTGGTTCTCTTTGGTCGTAATATGTTTGCATCATTGCGCATTGCCGAGAATCTTCAGACCCTGGACATGCTGGATAAGGGAGGCAAGCTGACCTATGTGGATGTTCGTCAGTCCATGACCGGACTCAAGGCCACACGTTTTTTCCAGGTCCGGCCCGGCACCGATTATGCCCTGGCCCTGGGGTTTATCCACGAGATCATCAAGCGTGGCATCTATGACAAGACCTTTATTGACCGCTATGTGAGCGGCTTTGAGGAATTGTGCGAGTTTATCGAGCCTTACACCGCGGCCTGGGCGGCCAAGGAATGTGGAATCAAGGAGAAGGGGATTGTTCAGTTCATTGATGAGGTGGCTGAGGGCATGCCCAGAGTCATCTTTCATCCGGGCTGGAATCTTTCCCGCTACAAAGACTCATTTTATGCCAGTCGCGCTCTGCATACCCTCAATATCCTCATGGGGAATATCGAGCAGAAGGGCGGGCTGATCATCCCCAAGGGAGCCGGAGACTGCGGGGCCAAAGGCATTCGTAATCTCGACTGTCCCAAGCCGGATATCAAACGGGCCGATGGCGTGGGTTGGAAGTATAATCATTTTGACAAGGGCCCGGGCCTGGCACATCTCTTCTTTGATGCCATGAAGACGGGCGATCCCTACCCGGTCAAGGCCTGGATATCCATGCGTACCGATCCCTTCACTTCCATGCCTGATCCCCAGGCGCAGAAGGAGGCCTTTGATAACTGTGACCTGCTGGTGGCCATCGACACCCATTACGGCGAGTTTGCCTGGTACGCCGATGTGATCCTGCCCGAGTCCACCTATCTGGAGCGTGACAATCCCATCTGTCTGCAGAAGGGACCGAAACCGAGGCTGGCCGTACGGCGCAAAGCTGTGGAACCGAAGTTTGACACCAAACCCGCCTGGGAGATCTTTAAACTCCTGGCCGATCGTCTTGATATGGGCGAGCATTTCCCCTACAGCACCATTGAGGAACTGATTGCTTGCCGTTTGGAAGGACCGGGCATACCCTTAGGGGACTTTGCCGAAAAAGCCTTATTTCCCCTAACGATACCACCGGTATGTAAGGACCCGGAAAACCTTAACGGCCGGTTCAGACCCCCGTCG
>JACKQG010000733.1_pt1 | contig 46653 bp, 48 predicted proteins | sample 8237621 | NCBI WGS metagenome assembly JACKQG01 (sample SAMN15677084, study PRJNA649215) | marine metagenome | biome: marine; feature: Black Sea; material: saline water; isolation source: suspended particulate matter (SPM) from the Black Sea western gyre | collected 2013-06-09/2013-06-10 | depth... | reverse complement strand
TTTATTGATAGGGATGATTGCGTACCATTTTGTGTTGCGCCTGTTGGCGGAGAACGTGAAAGCTGTTGGGGGGTGATGGAAGATGAATAGATGGTGGCGTTTGGGAAGCGGGGAGAGGGAAAATGAGATCAGTTTACTGTAGAGGGGCGACTGGATTCTGGCTACTGATGAGTAGTTTTGCTGCTGTATCCGGTTTTCAGGAGGGGTTACAAGCGGCTAAACAAGGTGACTCCGAAACCGCACTGGCAGAGTGGCGCCCACTGGCTGAACAGGGGGACGCAGGTGCGCAGTTCAACCTTGGAGTGATGTACGACAATGGCAGAGGGGTTCCTGAGGATGACCAAGAGGCTGCGCGCTGGTTTCGCATGGCGGCTAGACAGGGGTTTGCGAAAGCGCAGTTCAACCTTGGGGTGATGTACGCCAAGGGCGAGGGGGTCCCCGAGGATTATGTGTTTGCCTATATGTGGTTGAATCTTGCCGTCGCATCTGGTGATAAAGACGCTACAAAAATTAGGGATCTCATAAGCCTCGAGATGACTGATTTCCAAATTGAAGAGGCGCAACGACTCTCTCGCTGAGGGAGAGCCAACTAGTTGTAACAGCCATCAGTAAAGAGTGTGGTGTTGTCTGCTACAACAACCATAACCGCCACAGTGAAAGACGGTTTGTCACCCCAAACCAGCGTCATACAGGAGAAGATGGAGATAACCAAGGAGAAATTGTCTGAGCTGTTGGGTGCTGATGTGGTGCTGGTTCACTCAACTTCATCCCCGGCGGGATGTTCAGTGGATAGCTCGATCCAGCGAAGGAACTTGTGACGACCTTTTTGTAGCTCATTCAGGTGTGCGTAAGTCTGTCTACCTGAGTAGAGTAGGGCTGCTATGCGGTCGAACTGGGAGTCAGGTAACCAAAGGTAAATGTTCCAGGCATTTTCCCCGCGCACTTTATCAATATGCCCAATATGATCTGGTGGGTCGTAGACGGGAAAACTCTCACCTCTTATCTTCCGCCACTTCTGGATGCCGTCTTTATCTAGGACTTTGTGGTCGGCTAGAGTGCTGCCAACGCTGTTACTGCCGCGGTCTTCCCCGTAGAGGGTGATGTAAAGTCGATCTCCGTCTCGTTCATCGGACTCAATGCACGTACCTTGGAGTTTGATGACTCTAAGGTAGTGGAAGACCTCCATCTCATCGTGTTGTTGATGACGGTTATCAATGTCGTGATTTATATTTGAGCTGAATAGCACGTCATATCGATCGATCTTCCCGAAGAAGACGTAGTATTTCGTAGCGACTTTATTCTTGGTGGGCAACTATCTATCCACCCGCTCCCTGTAGGATCATTTGGTTACGGGCACTTCAGCTTATGCAGCCCGCTTCATTAATTCAGCCAACACCTCATTAACTTCCGCAAAGGCATCAACCAACTTTTGATTACCAGAAAATGAGCTCAGAAGATCCTCATTTGAGAGAGACTCAACAGAGTCCAGATTACCTCTCAGGCTATCCAGCACCCCAGTAGAGAGATCTGTTTTAGCTTGCCCCTCAATAGCAAACGGCTCTATAGCAAACAGGTGAACAACTTTGCCCCGCTCTTTGGCTGTTTTAGCTAATAGCGGAGCAACAACAGTCCCTGTCTTACCCCCCATACCGGTAAGCACAATGAGAGTATCCGCTTGCTGATAGGCTGACTGGATCTGATCTAGTGACTGCTGAACTAAAGACTCAACTTGATCCTTCTGGTCACCAATAAACAGAGCACAATCAGCCTTAGACCTGTGCAGAGTCTGCAGGTCAGTATCGATCACAATCGTATCAGCACTTCTGACACCTGACTGAACCAGAAAATCTACAGTATTGATGCCAGCACACCCTACTCCAACAACTGCTGTATCGCTGGATGGAGCAAACCTTTGCAGAGAGATCTCAGGGCGATAGAACTCCGCATTGATCCTAGTGACCTTCTTACGCTCTCTTGGTTTTATTTCAGCCAACATCACTGATTGTTCATTAGTCAATCTGAACGGCTGAGGACACTTAGGTACAGGCCTACTCTTTGCAGTCATTGGCTGAGCAGCGGAGTTCTTAGGCAGCGCCCCCTCCTTAACTACAACATTGTCACGCTTTACTACCTTAGATCGCGGCAGAGTCCGCCTCTCAGTGTGAGTAGTTTGAAGCACTATAGAGATGACAAAGGCCGCAATGAAAGCCTGGTGCAGTGTGATCAAACCCACATAGAAGAAGCCAAGCATCATTCCAGAATAGAAGACCTGCTTGGCGTGAACACTTAACGCGGCATCGTTATTCATTCTAGTCATTATGCTTGATCCAGCCATGAAACAGCAAGTATTACAGATTGTTGCACAACGCTAAACAGACCTGCCCCAACAGCTAGTTTAGATAAAGCTACTACGGAGCATGGTAACCGTACACCACTGTTGACAGTAATTACAAGAAAACCACCCCCGTTACTGAGGGTGGTTGATTGAAGGTTAAGGTATAATAGCCGCAAGCCAGCGCGCTTAGGTTGTGTCTACTTTGTGTCTACTCAGTTTGTAAGTTATTGATGTATATTGTTGTGAATGATTGGATTTGTTCGGATGGATTCACTAAAAACAACAATAATATCAATTGGTTACATACCGTTTTTGCAGATTCGAATCCTTCCGGGCGCGCCAAATACCAAGGCTGCAAGTGCGTTGTAACCTATTAATGAAAGGAGTCTTTTTGAGGCTCCTTTTTTTGTGTCTACTTTTTCCTTCCGGGCGTGTGTCTACTTTGTGTCTACTTTTCGTAAACATGCTGTTTTTTACACATTCGCACTTTTTCGACACTTTTACCGCATTATTGGCGACAGACAGTGTCGCTTCGTTTCTCTATTATTGGTTGTCTAGGGTATGGCTAGTTTACTTACAGATATTTCACAGGTGGATGGCGGGTGCAGGTCTGAGAATCTGCTCAGCAAGGCGATGAAGATGGTGATGAGGCCTTCTGGTGCGAGGATTACGGTAATGGGTGTTGGTGGCGGTGGGCGCAATGCTATCCGTAATCTGATAGCCGGCGGCATCAGCAGGAGTGTAAGGCTAGTGGTAATTGATACTGATATCGGCAGTGATCTGGAGCGTTATTCCTGACTGTATTTAGGTATCAGCGTGCTCCGCTGGAGAGTTACCCCTGCCACCGATACCCAACTCCATGGACATTCTTGATCCCCTTGAATTTGAGGTCGATTTTCTGGAATTTTCTTCTGATCCGTCTGATGTGGCCGGTAACTGTGTTGGCCTCTACGTAGCGTTGACGGGTTATCCCCTTTAGCTCATCGTAGCTGCGTACCCGCCCCCGTTGTGAAGCCAGCAGGTTGAGGATGTAGAACTCTGTGAGGGTGAGATCTACTCTGTTGCCAAACCAGTGTACTGTCATCTGCTCTTCACTTATCCGCAGGCCGATCTGTGAGTAGGGGATTACCTCTACTGTGTTGTTGGTTCTGCTTTCGCTAATCTGGATCAAGGAGCGCACTCTCTCGGTAAGGTAGTCGAGGCCAACCGGTTTGCTCATAAAGTCCCAGGCGCCGAGTTTTAGTCCGGTTATCTTGTCCATTTCGCTATCTCTACCGGATATGAAGAGGGTCGGTTTTTCCGGAAAGAGGGTGTTTATCTTGCGGTGGAGATCAAAGCCGCCATCGGGCTGGTTCTTGAGCTGGATGTCGAGAATGGCAAGGTCCGGGGTCTCCTGGTTGAATGCATTCCAGGCGTCTTCTGCGTTGGTGAAAGGGGAGACCCGGTATCCCTTGTCTGCCAATACGTCTGCATAGTTGTCCAGTATGTCCCGGTCATCTTCTACGATTGCTATGTGATAGCTCATCTCTCTTCTCCCTCTATCTGTTTGCCTGACTCAATACTATTGGTATGTTGCGACGCTATGTGTCGTTAATTGCATAACGCAGAGGTTTGTCATTTGTTGCGCATTTTTCCGACATTAGTTGGTCACTACATCACCACTTTTAGCGCACGGTTTCGTCACTTTTGTCTGCTTCAATGGGGACTCTTCGTTGGTCACCACTTGGTGACTCCTCCTGTTGCCCTCCCTTGGTTGGGGAGGGCCTTTTTATTTGACTGCTTGGGGTGGTGTTATGAGAAGGGTGTTTCTGTTGTCGGTTTTGTGGATGGTTCTGTCAGGTGTCGCGGGTGCGGCAGAGCTGGTGAGGATGAATGATGTAAAGAGTGGCGAGTTGTTGCTGAAGACGGATCGCCCAAATGAGTATGAGGTTGCAACAATCATCTCGACAGATGTGGTTATAGATGTTGCAGGGCCGGTTGCCCGAACCAGGGTGAGACAGAAATTCAGTAACCCTGGTGATGGCTGGGTGGAGGGGGTGTATGCCTTCCCGCTACCGGAGACCGCAGCAGTTGATCACATGAGGATGATAGTTGGTGAGAGGATTATTGAGGGGATAATTCAGGAGAAGCAGCTGGCCAGAAAGATATACCAAAAAGCCAAGAGTGCAGGCAAGAGGGCATCACTGGTAGAGCAGGTCAGAGCGGACCTGTTTACCACTTCTGTCGCCAATATTGCCCCCCATGGCTCGGTTGAGATAGAGATTGAGTATCAGGAGCTGTTGAGTTGGGTGGATGGGAAGTTCTCAGTTCGTTATCCAATGGCTGTCACTCCCCGTTATCTGCCACCGGACAATCTGCAGGATGAGAGCAAGAGGGGTGAGTTGGTCGAATTGTTGCAACTGAATAGTGGATGGGGGGTTATGCCGGTTGCCAATGTGGATGGTAATGATGCCGGTGGGCGCTCGAAGAGTGATAACCCTCCAGTGTCGTTGACGGTAAACCTGAATGCCGGTTTTCCTCTGGACGAGATGGTCAGTCGCTACCACCAGGTGGTGAAGGAGATCCCGTCAGGCAGCGCTGGAGAGGGTAAAAGAAGGGTTACCCTGGATAGCGCAGATCATGCCATAGATCATGATTTTGTCCTCTACTGGAGGCCGAGGATTGGCAGTGCCCCACGGGCCGCATTCTTTACTGAACAGGGTAATGGGACAGAGCAGCACGGGCTGTTGATGGTGATGCCGCCACTCGATAGTGCCCTGGTCAAGGCTCCACCCCGAGAGCTGACCTATGTGATCGATACCTCGGGCTCAATGTCTGGTGAGTCGATCGAGCAGGCGAAGGATGCGCTGAGGAAGGCACTGGCCAGGCTTAACCCGGATGACACCTTTAATATTGTGGAGTTCAATAGTGAGGCAGACAGGCTTTTTGATGTCCCGTGGAGGGCAACACCGGAGGCGCTCAGGGTGGCCGACCTCTTTGTCTCCCGTCTTGATGCAGATGGCGGCACCGAGATGATGAAGGCGCTAAGGCTTGCCCTTGGGCAGCGCTCAAAGGGTGAGAGCGGTAGCGGTCATCTCGCTCAGGTAGTCTTTATTACCGATGGTGCGGTGGGTAATGAGGAGGAGCTGTTCCGTTACATAAACAATCACCTTGGGGATAGACGCCTCTTTACTGTGGGTATCGGCAGTGCGCCAAACAGCTACTTTATGCGCAAGTCTGCCAGTTTTGGGCGCGGCACCTTTACCTATATTGGTGATAATGGCGAAGTGGCAGAGAAGATGAACGCTCTGTTTACCAAAATGGAGCAGGCGGTACTGACCAATATTGAGGTAAGGCTGGAGGGGGTGGAGGGCGAGGTGGTGCAGATGCTGCCGGAGAGGGTGCCGGATCTCTATCGGGGCGAGCCGGTGGTGATCTCGATGAAGATGAGACAGATACCAACAAAGGCAGTTGTGAGCGGAACTCTGGGTGGCATGGAGTGGAGCAGTGAGGTCACCCTTGCGGGAGGTGCTGAGCAGTCTGGTCTGGGGGTGCTGTTTGGCAGAGGGATGATTGAGTCGTGGATGGACAGGAGGGTGGAGGGCGCGGATGAGGCGGATGTGCGCAATGCAATTATTCAGCTAGCCCACCGTTACCACCTGGTTAGCAAGTACACCAGTCTGGTGGCAGTTGACATGACCCCTGCAGACAAGTTGCGCGAGATTGAGCAGCATGAGGTGAGGATGAAACATAGCCTCTCACCGCTGAGACTGGCAAAAACCGCCACCAGCTCGGAGCTTCAGATGATGGGTGGGGCAGTGCTGTTGCTACTCTCTCTGTTGCTGTTGCGCAGAAGATCTGTGGCGTAGTGGGGATGCAGATGCGGGCTCGTACTGTTGTGGCGCTTCTCTCACTTGCTGTTGGCGGGGCGCTGTTTGGGAGTGGTCTCTGGATTCAGGCCAAGGCGGTTGTGGCACAGGGCTTGCTGGAGTTTGCCTGGAGTCAGACGGTTGTATCAGGCAAGCCATTCAAGCCCTGGCCGTGGGCCGACCACTGGCCGGTGGCCCGTCTTCTCTTTTCCGGGCAGGATGAGGATTACATTGTGTTGCGAGGGGATAGCGGCTCTTCCCTCGCTTTTGCCCCGGGCTGGAATATTCAGAGTGCTGCTCCGGGCGAGAGTGGGGTGATGATGATAAGTGCCCACCGGGACACCCATTTCAGGGTGCTGGAACGGGTTGATGTCGGGGATGAGATAACCCTGATCAACAGCAGGGGGAGGGGCGATCTCTATCGAGTGGTAGCGCTGGATGTGGTTGATTCCAGAGATGGCCAGATATTTAGTGATGACAGGATCAGTCAGCTTTTGCTGGTGACCTGCTACCCATTTAATGCGCTCTCTTCCGGAGGCCCATTGCGTTATGTGGTAAGGGCGGAGATGGTTATGTAGAGTTATGGGGGTTTGGGGGGCTATCAACGTGCAAAAAAGAGGTTATAAATAGACGCTATTTTACGTGCTTAAAAAATAGGCAATTCGCTTCTCTCTGAAAATAGTCTGGCAGATCTCTCTAAAATTATGGTTATCTACAACTTTATCCACAGATTGTGTGGAGAAGCCGGTTTCTCTTCAAAGATCCATCGGATTACAAAACAGATCAAGAAAGTAATTTATAAAGTGTTCGTAACCGACTGTTTTGCTATGATGCATACAATTAACTGATAAGAAAGCTCAACCTTTTTCTAACTTCTTGATTTGTCGTAAAACAGCCCTTTTTTGCTTGAAATCAATAATCAGGTTTTACTAATATCCACAGATAGATATGAGTACTAAAATGGATAGTGAGTGGTCTCTTTACCTGCTGGAGTGCGAGAATGGCTATCTGTATGCGGGCATCTCTACCGATGTGGAGCGCCGTTTTCTGCAACACCAGTCTGGAAAGGGGGCGAAATTCACCAGAATAAACAGACCTGTCCGGATTTTGGGACAGAAGAGCTTTTCCGGACGTAGCGAGGCATCAGTGGCGGAGGCTGCGCTGAAGCAGTTGTCTCGACAGCAGAAGCTGAGATGGGCAGCAGACAACTAATTCAGTGGTTTCCAGGCTTCCCATATTTGTTATGATTATGCGGTTCAGTTAATGGTCGACCGCATTGGTCCCCTCGCAATAATATGTTGTGAACCCCGTCAGGCCCGGAAGGGAGCAGCGGCAGCAGCGGATTTATGTGCCGAGGTGTGGCTGGTGCGGAAGGCCGCCTTTTTATTTTTGAATATATATTAAATGTCTTATCAGGTACTTGCGCGTAAATGGCGTCCCCGCAACTTTAGCGAGATGGTGGGACAGGAGCATGTGTTGCAGGCTCTTGTCAATGCGCTGGATCGTGACCAGCTGCATCACGCCTACCTCTTTACCGGTACCCGTGGTGTGGGCAAGACGACCATTGCCAGGATCTTTGCAAAATCACTTAACTGCGAAACCAATGGGGTTACCTCAACGCCGTGTGGTGAGTGCAATGCCTGTCGTGAGATTGATGAGGGGCGCTTTGTTGATCTGATCGAGGTTGATGCGGCATCTCGTACCAAGGTGGACGAGACTCGTGAATTACTGGATAACGTTCAGTATATGCCGACCAAGGGGCGCTATAAGGTCTATCTGATTGATGAGGTGCATATGTTCTCTAACCACAGTTTCAACGCTCTGTTGAAGACGCTGGAGGAGCCGCCACCACACGTCAAGTTCCTGTTGGCGACGACTGATCCGCAGAAGCTGCCGGTTACTATCCGTTCGCGCTGTCTGCAGTTTAATCTCAAGCGTATCTCCGAGGAGAGGATTGAGACCTATCTGGTGGATTTGATGGAGAAGGAGAGTGTAGCGATGGAGGGTGCTGCGCTGGCACCAATTGCCAGGGCGGCCGAAGGGAGTATGCGTGATGCCCTGAGCCTAGTTGACCAGGCAATTGCCTTTGGTGGTGGCACTCTGCGTGAGGCCGAAGTGGCCACAATGCTGGGCACCATTGAGCACCGTCAGCTGTTGCGGATTGTCGGAGCTCTCTCTGACAGTAATGGAGAGGTGTTGCTGCAGCAGGTAGAGGAGCTGGCGGAACAGGCAGTTGATTTTACTGCTGTGCTTGTGGAGCTGATTGCACAGCTGCACCAGATGGCACTGATACAGATGGTGCCAAGTGTGGCCACGGACCGTGGTGTTGATGCTGAGTGGGTGGAGTTGGCTCAGAGAATTTCACCTGAGGATCTACAGCTCTTTTATCAGATTGCTCTGACCGGGCGCAAGGATATGCCAATGGCAGCCAACCCCCGTAGCGGCCTGGAGATGGTGCTGCTGCGGATGCTGGCGTTTCGTCCAGTAACAGGGGCAACCGGGGGGGGTGGTGACGTAAAATCACAGAACAGTGTGGCCAGGAGTTCAGGCGGGAGTTCAGTCAAGAGTGCAACCACGGGCTCAGATGCAGTCAAAGCGGCTGCACCAGCTACAACTCCAACTACAATTGCCGATACCCCTTCAACGGCGACTCTCTCCACTGATGGATGGGAGCAGGTTGTAAAGGAGATTGGGGTAAAGGGGGCGGCAGGTCAGTTAGTCAGAAACAGTCTGTTCAGAGAGCAGGTGGGGGACAAGGTTGTGATTGAGATCCCGAAGAGAAGCGAGATGTTTCTGAATAGGGAGAGAGAGGAGCAGATAGGGGCTGCACTGTCTGCCTATATGAAGAGTGATATCAGCTTATCTATTGTTGTAAGCAAGGGTGATCTGGCTGATACGCCGGCCCTGCGCGCAGAGCAGAGGGAGGAGGTTGCCCGTTCCAGGGCGGAAGAGGTGATCATTCAGGATGAGGATTTTCAGTCTCTGCAGTCGGTATTTAATGGATCGGTTGTGAAAGATTCAATCAGGCCTGTCACAAATTAGTTTATGTTTTGGTTTATGTTGTCTATTTAACTTATTGTAAAATGTGCGGAGTATAGAATGAAAGGTGGTCTTGGTGGTCTGATGAAGCAGGCCCAGAAAATGCAGGAAGATATGCAGAAGGCTCAGGAAGAGTTGGCATCCAAAGAGGTAGAGGGGCAGTCTGGCGGTGGTCTGGTAAAGGTCACAATGACTGGTAGCCATGAGGTGCGTCGCGTGGTAATTGATGACTCTCTGGTTGGGGATGATAAGGATATGTTGGAGGATCTGGTGGCTGCTGCGGTAAATGATGCTGTCCACAAGGTTGAGGATAACAGCCGTGACATGATGTCCGGAATGACTGCCGGAATGAATCTGCCTGCAGGAATGAAGCTGCCGTTCTGATTCAAACCGTTTTATCTATCCTGTTTTATGTCTCTGATTGATGAACTGATCGATTCACTGCGCTGCCTGCCTGGGGTCGGCCCAAAGTCTGCACAGCGGATGGCGTACCATCTGCTGGAGCGTGATCGTGACGGGGGTCGCAGGATTGCACACGCCATCTCGGAGGCGGTTGAGCGCGTAGGACGCTGCCAAAGTTGCCGTACATTGAGCGAGGAGGATATCTGTCCTCAATGCTCTGATCGCAGACGTGACGACTCATTAATCTGCATCGTGGAGAGTCCGATGGATGTGTTGGCTCTGGAGCAGAGCGCCAGTTATCGTGGTCGTTACTTTGTATTGATGGGGCATCTCTCTCCACTGGACGGGATTGGGCCGGATGAGTTGGGTCTGGATATTCTGGACAGGCGTCTTGCCTCCGGTGATGTCAGGGAGGTTGTTCTGGCAACCAATACAACAGTTGAGGGGGAGGCGACAGCTCACTTTATAAGCGAGATGGCTCGGGCCAAGGGTATCCGTTCAACCCGTATTGCACATGGGGTCCCGCTTGGTGGCGAACTTGAGTATGTTGATAGCGGCACCCTTGGTCACGCTATGACAGGACGCCAGGAATATTGATGTCAGACGGCCGCCTGTGCAAGATTGCGATTACTTGAACCACTGTTACTTGCTTATTAGCTGGCGGTAGTTTTCCACTCTTCCCGCAGAGAGTTCCCCTGCGGTGACTGCCTCGCTAATTGCGCACCCGGGTTCGTTCAGATGACGACAGTTGCTGAAACGGCATCTGCCTGCGTACTCATCAAACTCTCTGAAGCCGTTGCGGATTGTCTCTTCGTCTAGATCCCAGATTCCGAACTCCCTTATTCCGGGGGAGTCGATAAGGCTACCTCCACCATTTAGTTGATAGAGGGTGGATACACTGGTGGTGTGTTTACCCTTGCTTATACCTGCCGAGAGTGCACCGATGGCAATCTCATGGTCGGGAAGCAGCTGTTTGATGATCGATGACTTGCCGGCCCCTGAAGGCCCTACCAGAACGCTGCTTTTGTCAGTCAGCTGCTGTTGTAGCGGCTCAATACCGTTACTGGTTTTTGTGCTGGTCCAGAGTATCTGAGTATCAAGGTTTCTGTAGTGATGTAGTTTCTCATCCATCTTGTCTCGGCTCTCTGCTGTAAGCAGGTCAGATTTGTTTATCACGATAATGGAGGCGATGCTGGTTGCTTCGGCTGCAACCATAATCTGGTCAATCTGCAGGAGATCAACGCCTGGCTCAGGCGCAGTGACAATAACTATCTGCTCGACATTTGCCGCTATCGGCTTTTTGCGCTGGTTGAAGGGGTCTGGACGGGCGAGCAGGCTTTTGCGCTCTTCGAGAGTGGTGATTACCCCTTCATTGTCTCCTGTAGGTTCCCAGGTTACCCAGTCTCCGATTGCCAGCGGAGGCAGTTTTTTGCGCTGGGCACAGCGGACAGTATTGGGATGGGTGTTGCTGAGTGAGGTGGCAACAATCAGGCGATCCCCCTGGCGGGTGATGATCTGCCCGGGGCTGGACATCCTACTTGACGTGATAGAAGGCCTTATTCATGTATTCGACAACATCATCCTGATCCTCGGGGAACCAGTCTGCACCAGCCCCGGTCATGGTGATGCACATGCTGACCTGACGTTTCAGGTCGAATATGGTTTTGAGTTTTGTATCCTCTTTCATGTATGGCTCGGTGCCATGGCAGCGTAGACATTCGGCATCATGCAGCTCCTGCCCATTTTCTGTGTCGGCTACTCCTGCTGTTGGAAGTAACAGGGTAAATAGAAGGGCCGATATTAGTTGTGTTGTTTTTGCCATTTTCAGATTTCCATCCATTTTGTAGTTATTTAATTATGTGGCTATTCTAACCTTCTAACCACTCTTTTCAAGGTGCGAGATTCTTACCGGTGCCGGAGGGTGTGAGTCATGGTAGGCCGAATAGAGGTGATCAGGAGTGACTGTTGCTGCATTCTCTCTGTAGAGGGCGACAAGTGCGCTGGTCAGGGCGCTGGCGTCGGCATGTTCGGCAGCAAAATCGTCAGCCTCAAACTCATGCTTTCTGGAATAGGCTGCCATTATTGGAGAGATCCAGAAAGAGAATGCAGGTGATGCCATCATAAAGAGCATCAGAGCAGCATGGCTCGATTTGGTGCTCATCCCCAGCCCCTGGTAGAACCAGGTCTGTTCAATTAGCCACCCCAGGATTGCGAGGGCAACAAGCGAGAGGGCGGCAGTCAGTATCAGCCGTTTTTTGATATGACCGTTTTTGAAGTGGCCGAGCTCGTGGGCAAGTACAGCCAGAATCTCTGCATGACTGAGGGTCTCCAGCAGGGTGTCGAAGAAGACGATCCTTCTCTTTTTGCCGAGTCCGGTGAAGTAGGCATTGCCATGTCCGGAGCGTTTGGAGCCATCCATTACAAAGATACCATCACAATCAAAACCAGCTGTCTGCAGCAGGTTTTCGATCTTCTCTGTCAGCTCTTCATTTTCCAGGGGGGTGAATTTATTGAAGATGGGGGCAAGAAATGTTGGCCAGGCCCAGATCATAAGCAGGGTGAACCCCATCCAGACAGCCCATACCTTGAGCCACCAGAGTGGGTCTGCCGCACTCATTAACCACAGAATAAGCATCAGCAGGGGGACACCAATCAGCAGGGAGAGTATCAGTTGCTTGATGATGTCGGTTATGTAGGTTGATACCGTGGTGCGATTAAAGCCGAAGCCAGCCTCCAGGTAGAATGTGTTGTAGATGGAGAATGGCATTCCCAGGATGCTGCTGATTATGGAGAATGAGAGAATGACACCAATGCCAAGATAGAGTAGCTCCATCTCGAATCCGTGCCAGCTCTGGTCAAGCCACTCCAGGCCACCACCAACCGTCCACCCAATTAGCAGTATGGTTCCATAGATCTGTTCAATCTGCCCCAGCTTCTGTTTGGCTGTAGTGTAGTCAGCCGCCTTATGATGCTCTTCAAGGGTCAGGGTGTCTGTAAAGTGGGATGGTACAGCGCTACGGTTTTTCTGTACTGATGCAATCTGTCTGCTTGAGAGCCACCACTCAATAAGCAGATGAACTGCAACCATGAGCAGAAACAGGGCGGTAAAAAGTTGTGCGGTTTCCAAATTGGTTCCTTGGTCTGTTTGATACAATCGGGATATTATAAAGAGGAAAGCGTGAGTAAGGAATATGGAAGAGAATCTAATCTGGGTTGATTTGGAGATGACGGGACTGTTGCCGGAGAGTGACACTATCATCGAGATCGCCACTATCGTAACGGACAAGAATCTGGAGGTGCTGGCTGAGGGGCCGGTATTTGCCATTACCCAGACAGAAGAGACAATTGCAGGGATGGACGAGTGGAATACCAGAACTCATGGTGAGTCTGGATTGATTCGCAGAATTCGCGGGGAGGGGGTCTCGATGAGAGAGGCCGAGCTCAAGACTCTGGAGTTTGTACGCAAATATACGGTTGAGGGGAAGTCACCGATGTGCGGTAACAGTATCTGCCAGGATCGCCGTTTTATGGCAAGAGAGATGCCGGAGTTGATGGGGTATTTTCACTACCGTAATCTTGATGTCAGCACGTTGAAGGAGTTGGCTCAGCGCTGGAGACCAGAGTTGCTGGATCAGTTTACAAAGAGTGGAGCACACACGGCACTGGCTGATATTCAGGAGTCGATTGAGGAGATGAAGTTTTATCGTCAGAATTTTATCTCTGGTGTCTGAGCGCTCTGTTGTTCAAGCGCCCAGGTAACATGCTCTCTCACTATCTCTGATGGGTGCTCAAGTTTATCTCTTAGCGCCATAGTTATCCCTGCATTCCCCCCTTTATGCATCTCGCAATTCCCGAGGGCAACTGCAATATTGCGCAACCACTGTTCGTGCCCTATACGGCGGATTGGTGACCCCTCCATCTTGCCGAGAAATCTCTCTTCGCTCCAGCTGAACAGCTCAAGCAGTTCTGGTGCATCAAGGCTGTGGCGGATCTTGAAGTCCGGCTCACTGCTGGGCAGTGCGAAGCGGTTCCATGGGCAGATAAGTTGACAGTCGTCACAGCCATATATTCTGTTCCCGATAGCCTTGCGAAACTCTACCGGTATTGAACCCTTGAGCTCGATTGTAAGGTAGGAGATACAGCGACGTGCATCCAGCTGGTAGGGGGCAATAATGGCCTGAGTCGGGCAGATGGTGATGCATTTGCTGCAGTCACCGCAGTGGTTGGTGGCGCTGCTGTCAGGTTCCAGCTCGAGGTCGGTATAGATCTCTCCAAGAAAAAACCATGAGCCACTTTTTTCGTGGATGAGGTTGGTGTGTTTGCCTATCCACCCGATACCACTGTTTTCTGCGATCCCTCTCTCCAGAACGGGAGCGCTGTCAACGAATACCCGATGCCCAAATGGTCCAATGGCCTCGCCGATTCTTTGCGCCAGTTTCGCCAGATGATTACGCATCACCTTGTGGTAGTCACGGCCAAGTGCATAGCGGGAGATAAAGCCCAGGCTGCATCGATTTATGATCTCCCATGAGTCGGCAGCATCTGGTGGCAGGTAGTTCATGCGAAAGGAGAGCAGGGAGAGGGTGCCGGGAATCAGCTCTTCCGGATGGCTACGTTTACTGCCATGACGCACCATGTACTCCATTTCGCCATGGAACCCTTGTGCTGTCCACTGCTGCAGAGCCTGTTCATGAGTACGAAGATCACGATGGGTTACCCCAAATCCCTGAAAACCGAGTTCGGTCGCCCACTGTCGAATTTCGTTTTTTAGTTGATTGGGATTCATGCTTACTTAGTACCTAAATCCTGCAAGTGCTCGCGCCTACTCTGCACAATCCCTTGATCCGTATAGCGATATTTTCTCCCTTGAGTATATCAATAAGTATACCGAGCGGTCGAAAATTCGCTCTACGAATCAATCTATTGCACATATCAGGCACGATCACTTGCAGGATTTAGGTAGTATAATGCGTTGCGATGATTCTTGAAATTGCAGATGAACAACAGATGGAGCAGTTTGGTGCGGCCTTTGCTACGCTGATCAAGCCGCCTGCATTGCTGTTTCTGCAAGGGGATCTGGGAATGGGCAAGACAACTTTCTCTCGTGGCTTTATCAGGGAGCTGGGACACCGGGGGAATGTGAAGAGTCCAACCTATACGCTTGTAGAGCCATACAAGTTGGCAGGATCCAGGGTCTACCATTTTGATCTCTATCGTCTCTGTGATTCTGAGGAGCTGGAGTTTATGGGGATAAGGGATTATCTGGAGGACTCCATTCTGCTTGTTGAGTGGCCGGATCGTGGGGTGGATATTCTGCCCGATCCAGACTTTTCCATCTCACTGGAGGAGTCTGGTGATGGCAGAAGAGCTCTTTGTGAGGGTGACCAAAAGCTGCTAGATGCGGTCAGGGAACAGTTTAAGCGGATGGTAGAGAGATAATGGACAGACGCGGTTTTCTGCAGATTGCAGGTGCTCTACCACTGCTGCATGCTCTTCCTTCCAAGGCTGGTGATATAACATCAATTTTTGGGATCCGCCTCTGGCCTGCGCCAGACCATACCAGGATTGTGTTGGATCTTGATAGTGAGGTTGAGTACAAGCTCTCCAAGAGCGGGAATCCGGGAAAGGTTATTCTCAAGCTGAAGAGAGCTCAGCCTGTGCTCTCTCTGGATGCAGTCGTGAAGGAGGATCCAAGGCTCAAGTCAGTTAAGACCTGGTCGGCACAGGGGGGGAATCAGTTTGTTGTCGAGTTTGTGCTCCTCAGGGGGGTTGAGGCACGATCGTTTGTTTTACCCCCAAATGAGAGTTATGGTCACCGTCTGGTGCTTGACCTCCATAATCTGGAGAGCAAGGTGGGGGTTGCCAAACCGGATCGCCAACAGAAATCGGGGAGTAGAAAGAGGCTGACGATTGCAATTGATGCCGGCCATGGCGGGGAGGATCCCGGTGCGGTCGGTCACAAGGGGACAAAGGAGAAGAGAATCGTATTGAGTGTCGCTCGCCGCCTGGAGAAGTTGATCAGTAAAGAGAGCGGGATGCGTGCGGTTATGATTCGCAAGGGAGACTATTACGTAAGCCTGGGGGGGCGTATCCGCAAGGCGAGAAAAAGTGGCGCGGATCTGTTGATATCGATCCATGCTGATGGTTTCAAGAAAAAATCGGCACACGGGGCATCGGTTTTCGTGCTTTCGGACAAGCGTGCATCATCGGAGATGGCGAGGTGGATGGCACGACGTGAGAACAGGTCTGACCGGATAGGTGGGGTGGACAGGAAGCGTGAGTCACGTGGTCTGGCATATGCACTTAGGGATATGGAGCGAGGTGCCAACCAGAAAATCAGTGTTGATCTTGCAGGGATTATTCTCCAGGAGCTGAAGAAGATTGGTGATCTTCATGGCAACAGAGTGCACAGAGCCAGCTTTGCTGTATTGAAGGCGCCTGATTTTCCGTCAATGTTGGTGGAGACCGGCTTTATCACCAACCCCAGAGAGGAGAGATTGTTACGCACATCTGCGCATCAGCAGAAGCTGGCTAATGCGATGATGAAGGCGGTACGTCAGTTTGCCGCAAAATATCCGTCACTTGGGGGCGGTAAATCTGTCAGGACAAATGCATCAATAAAGGGGAGAGAGTACCGGGTAAAGAGGGGGGACACGCTTAGTTCGATCTCAAAGAAGAGCGGGATCTCCCTGAGTAATATACGCAAGCTTAATCCCGGGTTGAGTGATATGTTAAGGATTGGTCAGAAGATAAGAATTCAGTAGTGATGACAGCAAGAATAAAAAAACTCTCTACCCAGCTCTCTAACCAGATAGCAGCTGGTGAGGTGGTTGAGCGCCCCGCTTCAGTGTTGAAAGAGTTGCTGGAGAATAGCATTGATGCGGAGGCAACTCGTATCTGGATTGATGTTGAGGAGGGAGGGCAGAGACTGATCAGAGTCAGGGATAACGGCAGAGGCATTGTCCAGGAAGATCTTGCGCTGGCGCTTGATCGCCATGCAACCAGCAAGATCGGAAGTGTGGATGATCTTGGACGAATTACTACATTAGGGTTTCGGGGAGAGGCACTACCGAGCATTGCATCAGTTTCTCGTCTGCAGCTGATCTCCCATTCTGTAGAAGATTCTCAGGGGTGGAGAGTGTCATCTGATGGCGGCCTGGAGTTGCAGTCCCCGCAACCCGACCCACATCCAGAGGGAACCACAGTAGAGGTGAGGGATCTATTCTTTAATACCCCGGCGCGCAGGAAATTCATGCGTACCGAGAAGACGGAGTTCCGCCACATGGAGGATGTGGTGAGGCGCATGGTGCTGGCTCACCCAGAGATTATGCTGGTACTGAAGCACAATGGGCGAGTGGTGCGGGAGTATCCATCTGGCGGCGGCCAGGATGAGTGGGAACGTAGAATTCAAGCTGTCCTGGGTGGTGACTTTGTTAATCATGCGCTCTACCTTGAGAGTGAGGTTTCAGGAATGGCGATCAAGGGGTGGGTCGCGCAGCCGGCCGCCTCCCGCAGTCAGCCTGATCAGCAGTTCTTTTTTGTGAATGGGAGAATGATCAAGGATCGTGTGGTTGTTCACGCAGTTCGTCAGGCCTACCAGGATGTCCTGTTTCATGGCCGCCATCCGGCCTATCTTCTGTTTTTAGAGATGGATCCCGAGATGGTGGATGTCAATGTTCACCCAACCAAACATGAGGTACGGTTCAGAGAGAGTCGACAGGTTCACGGTTTTCTTTTCAAGAGTGTGCGGGATGCGCTGGCTGCAGACCGCCCAGGCCACCCAGCATCGGCTGGGGCTAATGGTGTTGGAGAGGTGGTAGATCGGGAGACTGGAGAGCTGCAACAGCGATCTGCGGTAGAGCAGTCTGACCGTTGGGCCGAGATTGCGCAGCCGAAAAGCAGCTCTCTTGGTCTGCAGTTTGGGGCAGCCGGTTCTTCTGTAGTTGGGGAACGTCAAGCGCCAGACTATCCGGTGGATGAGAGATCTGGTGAATATCCGCTTGGCCATGCTGTAGCCCAGATTCATGGCATCTACATTCTTGCGGAAAACAGTGATGGCTTGATTATTGTCGATATGCATGCGGCCCACGAACGTATTACCTATGAGCGACTCAAGCAGGCTATTGCTGATGCCGGTATTCGCACCCAGCGTTTGTTGGTTCCGGTAACTGTCTCGATAAGTGAGAGGGAGGTGGAGATTGTAGAGCGGCAGCAGCCGCTATTCAGAAAGCTAGGATTGGAGGTTGAGTTGAGTGGTCCGCTATCAATGGCAGTCAGAGAGGTTCCGCTGTTGTTGGCAGATGTTGATGTGAAGCAGTTGGCAAGAGACCTGCTGGCCGACATGGTTGAGCATGAGAGCAGTGCGATGGTGGAGGAGAGAATAAACGAGGTGTTGGCCACTATAGCCTGTCATGGCTCTGTGCGTGCAGGGAGGCAGTTGACGATACCGGAGATGGATGCCTTGTTGAGGGATATGGAGCAGACTGAAAGAGGTGGTCAATGCAACCATGGTCGCCCAACCTGGGGGCAGTTGACACTGGATGAGCTGGATGGGCTCTTTCTCCGTGGGCAGTAGTGCAGGTTCTTCAGCTGAGCCGCTGGTTTTTCTGACCGGGCCAACGGCTGCCGGTAAAACGGATCTTGCTGTTGAGTTGGTGGAGAATTACCCATTTGAGATAATTAGCGTTGATTCTGCTCTGGTCTACAGGGGGATGGATATCGGTACTGCCAAGCCGGGCAGCGAGACATTGAGGCGTGCACCACACCGTCTGATTGATATCGTAGACCCAGCCGAGCCATATTCGGCAGCCCGTTTCAGGGATGATGCCCTGCAAGAGATTGAGGAGATCAGGGCAAACGGCAATATTCCTCTGTTGGTGGGCGGCACCATGCTCTATTTTCGGGCCCTTCAATTTGGCCTCTCTGTTCTACCAGAATCTGATCGCTCGGTGCGTCTGGAAATAGAAAAAGATATCAAAGACAAAGGGATAGAGAGGATATATAAACAGCTTTCTGATATTGATACAGTTGCAGCTGCGCGCATAAACAGAAATGATCCGCAGCGCATTATCCGTGCTCTTGAGGTTTACCGGATAAGCGGAGTACCCATGAGTGAACTGCAGCAACAGAAAAAAAGGGAGGGGTTAAACCCGGATGCACTGTTGATGGTTGCGATATCTCCTGACGATCGTTCACTTCTGCACAAGAGAATTGAGCAACGTCTATCCATCATGATGGAGTCAGGGTTTATCGAAGAGGTCGAGAGATTGAAAAGACGTAGAGATCTCTCTCTGGATACTCCGTCCATGCGCTCAGTTGGGTATAGGCAGGTGTGGGAGTATCTTGATGGGGTTATGGATAGGGAGGAGATGCTCTATAGGGCGGTGGTTGCAACAAGACAGCTTGCGAAGCGCCAGCTTACATGGCTACGTAACTGGCCAACAGATATCAAGTGGATGGAGCCTGAAGGTAACGGAATGGCTGAGTACATATTCAATAATGTCCGCAATAGGTGATTTTTATTCCCGCTAATTTTTGGTACACTGAATAGCCGAATTATAAAAACAATAAGAAAGGTGTGGAAAATGAGCACGAAAGCCAAACAGTTACAGGAACCATTCCTTAATGCACTTCGCAAGGAGAAGATACCCGTATCCATTTTTCTGGTTAATGGAATCAAGCTACAGGGACATATTGACTCCTTTGATCAGTTTGTCATACTGCTCAAGAGTGCCGTGAGTCAGATGGTTTACAAGCATGCTGTTTCTACAATTGTCCCTTCCAGACCAGTAACCATTGATTACGAGGAAGAAGAGTAATCTCCTTATAACGTTTGGCCCAGTTTTTTGAACGCCATCAGGGTGGTGATCGTGCCCTGTTGGTTCATCTTGATCTGCATGAAATAAATCCGTATGAGATTGTCGAGGAGTTTGAGCTTCTTGCCGATTCTGCTGGTGCTGAGATTATCCATACAATTGTAGTAAAGCGAAATTCCATTGATTCCAAATATTTTATCGGCAGTGGCAAGGCGGAGGAGATAAAGGGGATTGTGGCTGCTGAAGATGTGGATATGGTTATATTCAACCATGCACTGGCTCCAGCCCAAGAGCGTAATCTGGAAGAGCTGTTTCAGTGTCGTGTACTGGATCGTACAACACTTATTCTGGATATTTTCGCTCAGCGTGCCCGTTCTCATGAGGGCAAGTTGCAGGTTGAGCTGGCTCAACTGCGCCACCTCTCAACCAGGTTGATTAGAGGATGGACTCATCTGGAGAGGCAGAAGGGTGGTATTGGTCTGCGCGGCCCTGGCGAGACCCAGCTGGAGAGTGACCGTCGCATGATTGCCCAGCGCATCAAACAGATTACCAAACGGCTGGAGAAGGTAGATGCCACCCGTTCACTGGGGCGTCGCTCCAGACAGCGAGCAACAGTTCCCACTATATCCCTGGTCGGTTATACCAATGCCGGCAAATCAACACTTTTTAACTACCTTACCGACGAGAATATATACGTTGCGGATCAGCTGTTCGCAACACTTGATCCAACTCTGCGCAGCATCAAGCTTCCTGGTGGAATAAAGGTGGTGTTTGCAGATACGGTAGGGTTTATCAGGGATCTGCCACATGATCTGGTCAAGGCATTTCGTTCTACTCTGGTTGAAACCTGTGAGGCCGATCTGCTGCTTCATGTTATTGATGCAGTCCATGAGGACTCTCAAGACCATATTGGACAGGTTAATGAGGTGCTTTCACAGATAGGGGCAGACCAGGTGCCGCAAATTGAGGTCTACAATAAAATTGACCTTGCCGACTCACTGGGACCTCGGGTTGATCGTAATGCAGATGGTGAGGTGACTCGTGTCTGGATATCTGCCAAGAGCGGTGAGGGGGTTGATCTGTTGCTGGATATTCTTACCGAACGCTTCTGTGGAGAGTCGATTTGCGGTACTGTTATGCTCGATTCTCATGAAGGAAAACTGCACGCAAATCTGCATCAGGAGGGTGGTGTTGTTGCGGAATCATTTCTTGATGACGGTGGATGGAAGATGGAGGTTGAACTCCCGCGCAAAACACTGGATCATCTACAGCTTCTTGAGAGAGTTAGTAATAGTCGATAATAGTAAATTCAGAAAACACTACCAGGGAAGCAGAGCAGGAAATAAATTCCTGCGGTTATATAAGGACATTACATGAAAGATAAAGTGATACAGAGTCAATCTGTAACAGCAGGAAAAACAGAGATGGGATGGGACGATGATTCCGGTCGTAAACGGCCAGGGAACAGTGACCCATGGGGGGGCGGCAAGAATAGCCAGCAACCACCCGACCTCGATGAGGTGATAAAGAAGCTGCAGGGATCAATCTCCCAGATTTTTGGAGGCAAGGGTTCAGGCGGAGGCGGCAGTACCTCACCTTCCGGCAAGAGTGGTGGCGGCGGCATGATAGGGGCAGGAACCATAGTTGGTCTATTGGTGGCAGTCTGGATGCTGTCCGGTATCTATATTGTTGATCCGGCAGAACGTGGGGTTGAACTCTACTTTGGAAAATATTTCACCAGTACGATGCCTGGACCACACTGGGTTCCACCATACCCAATTGCCAGCGTTGAGAAGGTTAATGTCGAGGAGATTCGTAATATCGAGATTGGGTATCGCTCTCGAGGCGGTACTCAGTCAGTCGGTTCGGTTCCACGTGAATCTCTGATGCTGACCAAGGATGAGAATATTATCGATATCAAGTTCGCAGTCCAGTACCGGGTAAAGGATGCCAAGAACTACCTGTTCAGTGTTCTAAATCCTGACCTGACCCTGCGCCAGGCCACAGAGAGTGCTGTGCGTGATGTTATCGGCAAGAGCAATATGGATTATGTCTTGACCGAAGGACGAGCAGATATCGCCTCTCGCGCACGTGATCTGATTCAGATTATTACCGATCGTTATAATACCGGTCTGGATGTCACCACCGTGAATATGCAGGATGCTCAGCCACCCGACCAGGTACAGGGATCATTTGCAGATGTGGTCAAGGCACGTGAGGATAAACAGCGTCTGATCAATGAATCTGAGGCATACAGTAATGACATTATTCCCAGGGCACGTGGTGCATCAGCACGAATTGTGGCTGAGGCAGAGGCCTATCGTGAACAGGTCATAGTGAGGGCGGATGGTGAGGCTTCTCGTTTTAATCAGGTTCTTGCCGAATATGAGAAGGCTCCTGAGGTAACACGCAAAAGGCTCTATATAGACTCAATGGAGACTGTTCTATCTCGCTCCAGCAAGGTGATGATCGATGTGGATAGTGGTAATAGTCTGCTGTATCTGCCACTGGACAAGATGGTGCAACGTGGCACTACGACACGAACCTCATCCCCGGCAGGATCTGTGGTAAACAAGGTTCGCACAACCCGTGATAGTGGCGGCTCACCTTCACGCCCTGACCAGCGTAGTAGAGGACGATAATCATGAATGGAATCAAGATAGTTTTAGGAGTAGTGGTTGTCGCACTGATTACTTTTTCGATGTCAGCATTTATAGTTGATGAGCGTGAGTTGGTCATCAAATTCAGACTGGGCGAAATTGCAGAGACGGATTACAAGCCGGGCATCCATTTTCAGATCCCTATCGTCAATAATATACGCAAGTTTGATAAACGTATTCAGACCCTGGATGCAGATCCAGAACGTTATCTCACGGCCGAGAAGAAGAACGTGCAGGTTGACTCATTCGTGAAATGGCGCATTGTGGATGTTGAGACCTTTTTCAAGTCAGTTGGCGGTGATTTCTGGGTTGCAAACCAGCGCCTCTCCCAGGTAGTCAAGGATGGTCTGCGTGGGGAGTTTGGTAAACGTTCAGTTCAGGAGGTTATCAGTGGTGAGCGTGACGAGATCATGGCAGCCATTACTGCAAGTGCTGGGATTCAGGCCAAAGCCTTCGGGATTGAGGTGGTTGATGTCAGAATCAAGCGTGTTGACCTGCCACAGGAGGTGAGCAACTCTGTATTCAGACGCATGGAGGCAGAGCGTGATCGAATTGCCAAGGAGTTCCGTTCCGAAGGTTCAGAGGCTGCCGAGCGAATTCGTGCAGAGGCTGATCGGCAGCGCACGGTGATTATTGCCGAGGCCAACCAGAAGGCAGAGAAGATGCGAGGTGAGGGAGATGCCAAGGCAACGGAAATTTATGCCACTGCCTATAACAAGGATCCAGAGTTCTACGCCTTCTATCGTAGTTTAGGGGCGTACGAGAAAACTTTCAGCAGTCAGGGTGATCTGCTGGTTCTTGAACCGGATAGTGAGTTCTTCCAGTATTTTAACGGCAAGGTGACCAAGTAGCCAATAATGGTCTGGTCTGATCTGTTGGCCGCTTTGGCCCTTGTGCTGGTGATTGAGGGGTTGTTGCCAGCACTGAACCCTGATGGCTGGAGGGATACCATGGGACGGCTTGCCGGCATGGAGAGTGGTCAGTTGAGAAAGATGGGATTGATTAGTATGGTGGCTGGCGCAGGGCTGCTTTATCTTGTCAGAGTGGTGTGAACGCATAGAGAGGAAGATTGATGCAGTCGTTGGAAAATTGGAGATTGCCTGACGGTATTGAAGAGCTGCTACCAGCTGAGGTAGTGGAGATTGAGTCGCTGCGTCGCAAGGTACTTGATCTTTTTCATGGCTGGGGCTATGAGACTGTAATTCCTCCTCTGATCGAGTATCTGGAGTCTCTGTTGACGGGAACTGGAAATGATCTTGATCTACAGACATTCAAACTTACCGACCAATTGACCGGCAGAATGATGGGGGTTCGTGCGGACATGACCCCACAGGTTGCACGTATTGATGCCCACCGCTTGAATCGTGAAGGGCCGGTCCGTCTCTGTTATCTGGGGTCTGTGCTACATACTCGTCCCGAGATTTCAGGCGCAACCAGAAGCCCTATTCAGGTAGGGGCAGAACTTTATGGCCATGCAGGAATTGAGAGTGACCTGGAGGTGATTCGTCTGATGCTGGAGATGCTTGACCTTGCGGGACAAGAGTCACTGGTGCTGGATCTTGGCCATGTTGGAATCTACCGCAGTCTGGTTGAGCGGGCAGATTTGTCGGCGCAGGATGAGTTTATGCTGTTTGATGCATTGCAGCGCAAGGCATCTGTTGAGGTTGAAGCTGTTGTTGGTGGCGTGAAGGATGAGGGGCTAAGGTCTCAGCTACTGGCACTGAAAGATCTTAATGGTGGAGTTGAGGTGTTGGAAGAGGCAAAAACATTGCTTGATCCATCTGCTCACCAGGCAATCAGTACCCTGGAGCTTATTGCAGAGACTGCCTCCAGACAGCAGTGGAATGTTGAAATGCATTTTGATCTGGCAGAACTGCGTGGTTACGATTATCACACTGGAGTTGTATTTGCAGCCTATGCCCCAGGAAAAGGTGAGGCTGTTGCTCAGGGTGGACGCTATGACAATGTTGGTGCGGTTTTTGGGCGAGCTCGTCCGGCAACCGGTTTTAGTGCAGACATCAAGAATCTCGTTGCATCAGGTGGTGATCGGAATTATCCTCTCCCAGCAATTTTTGCACCGCACAGTGAGGATGGTGCGCTTTCTGTCGAGATAGATAATTTAAGACGCTCTGGTGAGCGGGTAATTGTCGAGCTACCCGGACAGAATGAGACCGCTGGTGATATGGGATGTGATCGTCAGTTGGTGTTGAATGATGGTGGCTGGACCGTAGAGCCAACCAAATAGAGTGATGTGATCTATAAAACAGTTAGAGAAAATATAAGATGGCAAAGAATGTAGTAATTATCGGATCTCAATGGGGTGACGAAGGAAAAGGAAAGGTCGTCGACCTTTTGACAGATCGTGCTTCGGCCGTGGTCCGGTTTCAGGGGGGTCACAATGCAGGACATACCCTGGTGATTGATGGCGACACCACTGTACTTCATCTTATCCCTTCTGGAGTTTTGCGCGATAACGTAACCTGTTTTATTGGCAATGGTGTGGTGCTGGCTCCGGATGCACTGTTGAGTGAGATCCGCATGCTGGAGGAGAGTGGAATTCCAGCAAGAGAACGTCTGCGCATAAGTGAAGCATGTCCGCTGATTCTTCCTTATCATATTGCGCTGGATCAGGCTCGAGAGGTGGCCCGAGGCAAGAAGGCTATCGGCACTACTGGCCGTGGTATTGGCCCAGCCTACGAGGATAAGGTGTCTCGTCGCGGTATTCGTCTTGGTGACCTGCTTGATGAACAGCGCTTTAGAGAGCGTCTGCGCGAGGTGATGGAGTATCACAACCATGCTCTGGTGAACTATTTCAAGGCTGACCCTGTGGATTATGATGAGGTTTTGGAGAGCTCTCTGGCTATGGCTGATGAGTTGCGTCCAATGGCTACAGATGTAACTGAGGAGCTGTTTGACCTTAAGGAGCAAGACAAGGGGATACTGTTTGAGGGGGCGCAGGGAACACTGCTTGATATTGACCATGGAACCTACCCTTACGTAACTTCGTCAACTGTAACTGCTGGTGGAGCATCGGCAGGAACTGGTGTTGGTCCACGTTATATGGATTATATTCTTGGTATTACCAAGGCCTACACAACCAGAGTCGGTTCAGGTCCATTCCCAACAGAGCTTTATGATGGAGAGGATTACTGTGACAATAACGGCAAGCATATGGCAGAGAAGGGGCACGAGTTTGGTGCAACTACCGGTCGAGCCAGGCGTTGTGGCTGGTTTGATGCAGTTGCTCTGCGCAGAGCAGTACAGATTAACAGTTTTACTGGTCTCTGCATTACCAAGCTGGATGTGCTGGATGGACTTGAGACACTGAAGATTTGTACAAGCTATCGTATGGATGGCGAGATCAGAAAGTCACCACCGATTGGGGCTGATGCATTTGAGGCGTGTGAGCCGGTATATGAAGAGATGTCTGGCTGGAGTGAGTCAACACTTGGGGTGCGTGACTATGATGCCCTTCCAGATAGTGCAAAGGCATATCTGAGTCGTCTGGAGGAGTTGTGTGGCGTTCCGATTGATATCATCTCAACTGGCCCTGATCGTGAAGAGACAATTGTCCTTAACCACCCATTCTCCTGATCTATAGTTTTTCCATATGTTCCAACACCTCCGATGGGGGTGTTGAGGCAGATTTGCTAATGTCTCCACTCTTGTTGACGGTTATCCATGCTGGAAATTGCTCAACATTGTAGTCATAGGCTATATTTTCATCATGGTCGGCATAAAGTGGCAGCAGATTAATGAAGTGTCGTCGACTTAGCTCGTAAACATCGTACCAGTAATTATCAATCTCTTCGTACATGACGATACCAATCAGATTGAGCTGGTCTCGGAGTTTGTCCATCTTCTCAATGGTTACCCAGCACTCTTCGCAACCCATGGGGAAGAAATATAGGTAGATCTGTTGCCCTTGCAGATTTTCCATGGCCACCGGTGCTGCGGAGCTGACCAGTGTCCCCTCAAGCTCGGGAGCAAGTTTTGGTGGTGGATTATCACTGCATCCGGTCAGTGAGAGAATAGTAAAAAGTGTTAACAGTATACGTATCATGGGCGTAAGATACCGCACATTGAATATAAATGGAGAAAAATATGGTGCCTGGGAGAGGACTTGAACCTCCACGGGGTTGCCCCCACTAGCACCTGAAGCTAGCGCGTCTACCAATTCCGCCACCCAGGCAGGGTGTGAATGAGCGCGCACTTTACCGGCCCATCGGGCTGGTGTCAATTATCAAGGTAAAGAATCATTGAAAGAAGAGAATAAAAATTTTTATACGGTTCCTGTAGCTGAAAGGCAGGAGATAATAGAGGTACTAAAGCAGAATCATGCACCTCAATCATTGAAGCAGCTGATTGATCAGTTTGGCTATGAGGATGAAGAGCGTCAGGAGGGGTTGCGTCGCCGTCTGATTGCGATGTCACGAGATGGGCAGATTGCAAAGAACAGGCGTGGTGGATACGGTCTGGTTGAGCGTATGGATCTGGTACGTGGACGGGTACAGGGACATCCGGATGGTTTCGGTTTTCTTATCCCTGATGAGGGCGGCGAGGATGTATTTCTGCATGCCAAACAGATGCGTTCGGTTATGCATGGTGATCGCCTGCTGGTATCCATAGTTGGAGTAAACAGACGCGGAAAACGTGAAGGCCAGGTTACCGAAATACTGGAACGTGGAACCCGGCAGGTGGTTGGGCGCTTCTTTCTTGAGCGTGGTGTCGGAACGGTAGTGCCAAGTAACAAGCATATCACTCACGATATTCTGATCCCTTCTGAACAGCAGGCTGGAGCAAAGAGTGACCAGATTGTTCTGGTCGAGCTGATTGAGCAACCATCAAGGCGTAGTGGCCCCATTGGCAGGGTGGCCGAGGTTCTGGGTGACCATATGGCTCCCGGCATGGAGATTGATATTGCGATTCGAGCATTCGAGATTCCTCATCTATGGCCCGATGCAGTAGAGCGACAGGCTGCATCAATTGCGGCTGAGGTTCCGGAGAAGGCAAAGAAGGGAAGAAAGGATTTTCGCAACACCCCTTTGGTCACCATTGATGGCGAGGATGCTCGTGATTTTGATGATGCTGTCTACTGCAGTCGCACCCCAAAAGGGTGGCGTCTGTTGGTTGCCATTGCCGATGTATCCCATTATGTGGAGCCAGAGAGTGCGCTTGATCGGGAGGCTATTGTTAGAGGCAATTCAGTCTATTTTCCTGGTCATGTGGTTCCGATGTTGCCAGAGTCGCTATCAAATGGGCTCTGCTCACTTAACCCGGATGTTGATCGTCTCTGTATGGTCTGCGAGATGCAGATTAACGAGTCAGGCAAGGTAACAAGTTCACGTTTTCACCAGGGTGTAATGCGTTCGGCAGCACGAATGATCTATAACCAGGTGGGAGACGCCCTGGATGGAAAAGTTGATTCGTTGCCACCAGTCTATAAAAAATATCTGCCAGAACTGCAGGAGTTACATGCTCTGTACCACGTACTGAGAGATGCACGTACGATTCGTGGTGCTATCGATTTTGATACAGTGGAGACGCAGATAAAGTTTGGTGAGGGCAAGAAGATCGACCGTATTGTGCCTACCATTCGTAATGATGCACACAAGATGATTGAGGAGTTCATGATTGCTGCCAATGTATGTGCAGCACGTTATCTGAAGCGCAACAAGATTCCGGCTCTTTATCGTGTTCATGAGCAACCAGGATCCGAGAGACTGGATGAGGTCCGTCTGTTTCTACGAGAGTTTGGACTGACCCTGGCTGGCGGTGACCGTCCACAACCCGGAGATTATGCCCGGGTGCTGGACTTGGCACGTAACCGCCCAGAGTTCAATCTGATTCAGACAGTTCTACTGAGAAGCCTTAGTCGTGCAGTCTACTCTCCCGAGAGTGTTGGCCACTTTGGCCTGGCGCATGAGAACTATGCACATTTCACATCTCCTATCAGACGCTATCCTGATCTGTTGGTGCATAGAGCCATTGGACATCTGCTGGGTACAGGGATGATCAGATCTGCCATGAAGAAGGGTGCTGGCAGTTTCAGATATGACAAGGAAGATATGGTCAGGTTGGGAGAGCAGTGTTCAACAACCGAGCGACGTGCTGATGACGCAACACGTGACGCTACTGATTGGCTCAAGTGTGAATACATGATGGACCATGTTGGCGAGGAGTTCAGCGGGGTTGTAAGTGGAGTTACCGGTTTTGGTCTATTTGTTACCCTGGATGATATTTTTGTTGATGGTCTTGTTCACATTACTGCATTGCAGAATGATTACTACCATTTTGATCCGGTACGTCATCAGTTAACTGGAGAACAGGGCGGTCGTCAGTTCCGTTTGGGAGATACCATCAGGGTGCAGGTTGCACGTGTTGATCTGGATGAGCGCAAGATTGATTTTCTCCATCTGGAAAAGAGTAGCAGCACAAAAAAGACGAAAGGTCGACGTGCTAACTCTAGAAAGAGCAACAAGGAAAAGGGTAAAAGAGGCAAGCAGGAGAGAAAGAGTCCAGCCAGAAAAGCCTCAAAGAAAAAAGTATCGAAGAAGAAAAGTGCCAAAAGAGATAACAGAGGGAGAAAGGTCGTAAAGAAAAAATCGGTCAAGCGCAGACCCAGACGTACATCAAAGGGTTCATCAGAAAGGCATTAAGGAACCTCTGATTAAGTCACTTCGTGACCCAATCAGATCTCCCTCACAAGTTATCCTATGAGGGAAGGGTTATGGTTCAGTATGTTACAATAACACCTGTAGAGCCATTCCCCCAAACCCCCATCCCATTAATCTTTTTCAGAGGTTACTTAATAATGGAGCAGATCTTCGGTATCCATGCAGTTCGTGGTTGGCTAAAGTCAGGGCAGGCGCGGAAGGGTGACCAGTTGTTGGTGGACGAGAGGCGTCATGACAGGCGTCTTCAAGATCTGGTGCAGCAGGCAAAACGTCAGGGAATATCTGTACGCAAAGTTTCAAAAAGAGAGATGGACAGACTGGCTCAGGGTGGTGTACATCAGGGTGTGGTGGTTGAGGTTGCAGTAAAAACAGAGCAGAAAATATATGACGATAATTGGTTGGAGGAGATGCTGGATAATCTCTCAGAGCCGCCATTTCTGTTAATGCTTGATGGGGTGACCGACCCTCACAATCTGGGCGCATGTCTGAGAAGTGCCGAAGCTGCAGGAGTTCATGCTGTTGTAGTTCCCAAGGATCGCTCGGTTGGTATTACCCCGGTTGTACGCAAGGTTGCATCTGGTGCAGTAGAATCTCTCCCTTTTGTGATGGTTACAAATCTCTCTCGCCTATTGAAGAGTCTGGCAGATAGAGGATTGTGGATTGTTGGAGCTACAGGTGAGGCTACCGATTCTCTGTATGAGGCTGATCTTGGTGGCCCGTTGGTGCTGGTTATGGGTGCTGAGGGGGGAGGCATGAGGCGTCTAACCAAAGAGAATTGTAGTCAACTGGTAAAGATACCGATGGCTGGTGAGGTAAGCAGCCTGAATGTCTCTGTTGCCTCTGGAGTTGCCCTTTTTGAGGCGGTGCGCCAACGCATGTTATCACGTTGATTATCATCCGTTGTATCAGTATAATGCGCGCTCCGAATCGTCAGGAGCCATGCTTTTGGTGATTCCTCCTTGCTTGCATATGAGTCAACGATCTCATATCAGGCTTTTTTATCCATAAGGGGACATTGAAAAATGAAACATTACGAAATCGTATTTATGGTCCACCCAGACCAGAGTGATCAGGTGGAGACGATGGTAGAACGCTATCGCTCTGTAATTGAGGGTGATGGTGGCAAGATCCATCGTCTTGAGGATTGGGGACGCCGTCAGTTGGCATACTCTATCAACAAGATTCACAAGGCCCACTACGTGCTGATGAACGTCGAGTGCACAATTGCTGCATTGAACGAACTATCCGGGCTATTCAAGTTCAATGATGCTGTGATCCGTAGCCAGGTGCTTTCCATGAAGGGTGTTCCTGAGGGTCAATCTGCAATGATGACTGCGAAAGAGAAGGAGTCCAGCCGCAAGGATAGGGATGATTCACGCAGAGAACGCCGTGATGATAGAGCAGCATCTACAGATGCTCCTGCTGCTACAGCAGAGAAATCTTCAGAGGCCGACGCACCAGCAGAGACTGAGGCCACTGAGGCCTAGTCGTTCTGATTAACCATAAATATTTATAAGCGAGATTAAAAATGGCACGCTATTTTCGTAGAAGAAAATTTTGTCGATTCAGCATGAAAGATGCACCAGCAATCGACTATAAGGATGTTGAACTTTTGAAGGACTTTATCTCCGAGACCGGAGCTATCATCCCATCAAGAATTACTGGAACAAAGTCACGTTATCAGCGTCAGCTGGCAACAGAGATTAAGCGCGCCCGTTTTTTGGCGTTGTTACCATACTCGGACGCCCACGACCGCTGATCATACAGGTAACCCACTGTACGCCTCCATGACAGTGTTAAAAAATGATCATTTATCTTGATGCCCTTGGGTGCACTTGTAAATTGACGTTTTTGGCCTTGTCTTGAATACGTACAGGGGCAACCTGAATAATCACTGTTAGGGTAAACGCATTTAAGCTATGCGAGCACTTGCTGAATTTGTACTGCGTAGTCGTCTCCATGCGATGGGGACGATTGCAATGCTGGCTTTTGTAACTCTATTGTTGCCACCAATTGGATATCTTACCGGGGCAGTAGTTGGTCTGGTAACCCTGCGTCAAGGAGCAGTCGAAGGTCTGTTGACGCTGGCTGGAGGTTTAGTCCTGGCCATGGCTGTAAATAGCCTGAATGGCGATAATGCAGTGACAGTTGGTGTATTGGCGCTGTTCTGGTTGCCTGTCTGGGTTCTGGCTGCTGTTTTGAAGGGCACCAATTCTCTGAAGATTGTTTTTCAGATTGCGGCTCTGTTTGGGGTGGTTGTTCTGTTTCTATTTTATATGTTTGTGGATGGAAATCCTGCGATATGGTGGCAGGAGACAGTACAGAATCTTTTTGAGGCCACTGGGGAGAGAGCCGTTGCCCCTGATGTCGAGATACTTTTAAAACCACAGCTGGCAGAGGTATTGACGGGAGTTTTGGCTGCTGGATTTTTCCTGGGATTGACTGCAATGCTGTTGATTGCGCGTGGTTGGCAGGCGATGCTATACAATCCTGGTGGTTTGAAGCAGGAGTTTCTGGCGCTACAGCTGGGAAAGAATTCTGTGCTTCTTGGGTTGGCAGTAATGTTGCCCGGGATGTTGATGGGTGATGCAGTTCCAAGTATTGTGCCGGATCTTATGCAGATCTGGATGACCCTATTTATGGTGCAAGGGCTTGCAGTAGCTCATGCATTGCTGGAGATGAGGACAAAACGGAAGGGGTGGATTACAGCACTCTATCTGTTAACACTGTTTACCCCGCTGGGATTTGTTGTGACGATGGTTGGTGTAACCGATACATGGGTTAATTATCGTAAACAGTTTGCAGCGTAGTAGGTGGCTGTTGAAAATTTTATTTTATGGCGTGATTCTCTGCCATTTTCAAAGAGAGTCTGTAGATATAAAAAGGAAACTTAAATGGATGTGATCCTGCTTGAAAAAGTGGCTAACCTGGGTGATCTCGGGGACAAGGTCTCAGTCAAACCTGGATATGCTCGTAATTTTCTTCTCCCTCAAGGGAAGGCAAAGTCGGCAACCCCGGAAAACCTGAAAGAGTTTGAAGAGCGTCGTGCAGAGCTGGAGAGTCTTGCTGCCGAGACACTGGCTGCGGCACAGGCTCGTGCTGACCAGATTGCTACGGTTAAATTGGAGATTGCTCATCAGGCTGGTGAGGAAGGAAAGCTATTTGGCTCTGTAACTGGAGCCGAGATTTCAAAAGCCATCACCGATGCTGGAGTTGAGGTGTTGAAGAGCGAAGTTCGTCTCCCTGACGGCCCACTGCGTGAGCTGGGTGATCATGAGGTTACAATTCAGCTGCATACAGATGTTAGCTGTGATGTAGTCGTGGTTATTGTTGCTGAAGAGTAATTCTTTGTCTTCAACAGGTTGCACGTTGTTGTGCGGCTATTGAATCAAGATAGCCCTTGCACGTTTGTGTGAGGGCTATTTTTTTGTCTGGTATTCATATTTTGTCCGTTTAATGGTCGAATTGTTTTCAGTTCTGGATTATCCTAACCAGCCATGTCTGATTCTTCATCACTAACTGTTCCCCCGCAACATATTGAGTCTGAGCAATCTGTGCTTGGCGGATTGATGCTGGATAACAATAGCTGGGATATTGTCTCTGACAGAGTGGTGGAGGAGGATTTTTATCGCAAGGATCATCGTCTGATCTTCCGCTCTATTTCCAGTCTTGCAGAGGACAACAAGCCATTTGATGTCATTACATTGACAGAGTGGCTGGAGAGCAGGAATGAGGCTGAGAATGCAGGTGGATTGGCATATCTTGGGACACTGGCAAAAAATACCCCAAGTGCAGCAAATATTCGTCACTATGCAGATATAGTAAGAGAGCGTTCGATTCTGCGCCGTTTGGTCACAGCATCCAACAAGATTGCGGAGTCTGCATTCAATACTGACGGACGCAAGGTCTCAGAAATTCTGGATCAGGCCGAGCAGTCAATATTCCAGATTGCAGAACAGGGGAGTCGCAATCAGAAAGGGTTTGAGGATATGCAGACCCTGCTTACACGTGCAGTTGATCGTATCGACAAGCTTTACAACTCAAAGAGCGGTGCGGTTACCGGTATTGCTACAGGCTTCTCTGACTTTGATCGAATTACAACAGGTCTGCAGAAATCTGATCTTATTATTGTGGCAGGGCGCCCCGCAATGGGTAAGACCTCGTTTGCAATGAATATTGCAGAAAATGCTGCAGTAAAAGGGGGGGCATCGGTAGCAGTTTTCAGTATGGAGATGTCCGGTGAGCAGTTGGCTACCAGGCTTATCTCTTCTTTGGGACGAGTAAATGCAAACAAGATTCGTACCGGACAACTGGATGATGATGACTGGCAGTATGTGATAAAGGCTGTTGATCAACTGAAAGACAGCAATATTTTTATTGATGATACTCCGGCTCTCACATCTACAGAGTTGCGCTCCAGGGTGCGTAGAATTGCTCGCAGCAACCATGGCCTTGATCTGGTAGTGATTGACTACCTGCAGTTGATGCAGGGCTCTGGCAAGGCGTCTTCGGAAAACAGGGCAACCGAGATTGCAGAAATATCCCGCTCTCTCAAGGCGATGGCAAAGGAGATGAATATCCCGGTGATTGCGCTGTCACAGCTCAATCGTTCACTGGAGTCACGTCCCAACCGTCGTCCGGTAATGTCTGATCTTCGTGAATCTGGTTCTATCGAGCAGGACGCAGATATTATCGTCTTTATATACCGTGATGAGGTATACAACGAGGAGAGTCCGGATCGAGGGACTGCAGAGATTATTCTGGGCAAACAGCGTCATGGATCTATTGGCACAGTGAAAGTTGCATTCCATGGGGAATATACCCGTTTCGACAATCTTGCCCCTACCTACATGGCCAGCCATCCCGGCGCACACGAATGAGTCGTCAGGTTACCGCCACCATTAATCTGGAGGCGCTTCGACATAATCTGCAACAGGCAAGAGATAGAGTTTCAGACCAGACCCAGGTTGTTGCTGTAATCAAGGCTAATGGATATGGACATGGATTGTTAACGGTTGCTCATGCTCTATATCAGGCAGACATGTTTGCTGTTGGGTGCCTGGATGAGGCGGTTCAGCTGAGGAGTGCCGGAGTTCAGAAGCCTATCCTGTTGCTTGAGGGGTTTGAAGGGGAGGAGGAGCTGCATGCTGCCTCTCAGCTTGATTTGCAGACGGTAGTGCATTCGAAAGAGCAGTGGAGTCTGCTGAAATCCACACACCTGAAGCGCTCATTGGTGGTGTGGTTAAAGGTGGATAGCGGAATGCACCGTCTTGGGTTTTATCCGCAGCGGGTGGATCAGTTGTTACCACTTATGGAAGAGAGTTCATGTGTTGATCAATTGGTTCTGATCTCCCATTTTGCCAATGCCGATAAGCCAGATCATAAGATGAATCAGCAGCAACAAGAGTTGTTCGAGACATCAGGCCAACAGCTTGATATCAGGCGTAGCATGGCAAATTCTGCAGCCCTGCTCTCTGACAACAGCACCCATTATGACTTTGTGCGTCCGGGAATCATGTTGTATGGAGGCTCGCCATTTTCTCAACAGAGTGCAGACTCTATTGGTCTGAAGCCGGTCATGACACTAAAGGCCCCGCTGATTGCTGTCAAAAAGTTGCAGAGGGGAGATTGTGTTGGTTATGGCTCCACCTGGTGTGCGCCGGAAGATATGAGTATTGGGGTGGTTGCCATTGGCTATGGTCATGGCTATCCCCGTTCTCTGCCCACGGGTACTCCAGTGTTGATCAGGGATCAGAGGGTCCCTCTTGTGGGTAGAGTATCCATGGATATGATAACTGTAGATCTGACAGAGGTGCCAGATGCGATGGTTGGTGATCGGGCAATATTGTGGGGAGATGGATTGCCGATAGAGGAGATTGCAGATAAGGCAGACACCATCTCTTATGAGTTGCTTTGTCAGTTAACCTCAAGGGTCAGACGAGAGGAGGGATAGTCTGTGGTAAAGAGCAAAGTTGAATTTGTCTGTACAGAGTGTGGTGATGTCTCTCCCAAGTGGGCAGGGCAGTGTGCTACCTGCAAGGGGTGGAACTGCCTGACCGAGATGGCGGTTTCCTCATCCGGTAAGGAGAGCGGAGGACGTTTTGCCGGATATGCTGGAGAGCGTGCAAAGATAGTTAATCTGTCTGAGGTTGAAACTGCAACTGATGCTTTGAGCTCAACAGGAATCACCGAGATGGACAGGGTGCTTGGTGGGGGCATGGTTCATGGATCTGTAGTGCTGATTGGAGGTGACCCAGGGATTGGAAAGTCTACCCTGTTGCTGCAGATTATGGCGAAACTGGCTACGGAGATACCGGTTCTCTATGTGACGGGAGAGGAGTCAGCCAGACAGATATCCATGCGGGCGCAACGCTTGGGGGTGGATCCATCAAAGCTCGACCTGCTGACTGAGACACAGGCTGAACAGATTATAGAGGTATCCCAGTCGCTCCATCCAAAGGTACTGGTCATCGACTCAATTCAGACAATCTATACTGAAGATCTGACGTCTGCACCAGGATCAGTGGCACAGGTGAGAGAGAGTACAGCGAGGCTGGTACGTTATGCCAAACAGACAGGGACATCCATATTTCTTGTGGGTCATGTAACCAAAGATGGTAGCCTGGCAGGCCCACGAGTACTGGAGCATATGGTCGATACTGTTCTCTATTTCGAGGGGGAGAGTGGAAGTCGTTACCGGGTGATCAGGGCTATTAAAAACCGTTTTGGTGCGGTAAATGAACTGGGGGTCTTTGCAATGACAGAGACCGGGCTGAAGGAGGTTTCAAACCCCTCTGCCATTTTTCTCTCTCGTCATGACTCTCCGGTCGCGGGTACGGTGACACTGGTCACTATGGAGGGGACGCGCCCCCTGTTGGTTGAGTTGCAGGCGCTGGTAGATGAGAGCCACCTATCCAACCCCAGAAGGGTCTCTATCGGTCTTGAGCATAATCGTCTGGCAATGTTACTGGCTGTACTGCACAGACATGGTGGAGTTGTCAGCTATGATCAGGATGTATTTGTAAATGTTGTTGGCGGAGTAAGAGTCACCGAGCCGGCAGCAGATCTTGCTGTTGTGCTGTCGATTATATCCAGCCTGCAGAACAGGCCGTTACCGGAGGGGACAATTGTCTTTGGCGAGGTTGGCCTGGTTGGTGAAGTGCGTCCTGTGCCGGGAGGAGAGGAGAGGCTTAAAGAGGCGGCCAAGCATGGTTTTACCCGAGCGATAATCCCGCAAGCCAATAGCCCAAGAACCCCCATTAAAGGGTTGGAAGTTATGGCGGTTGGCAGACTGTCAGAGGTGTTGGCTAGTCTATAAGGTTTTTTCTTAACAGAGGGAAAATACGTACCCGACGAACAATATTCTCTGATGCATTGGTAACCTCTACCGGGTATCCATTTATCATCATGCTGGTACCGGCTTCCGGTATATCCTCCAGATGTTCCAGGATAAGTCCGTTAACTGTTTTTGGACCATCCAGAGGCAGATCCCACCCCATTTTTTTCTCCAACTCTCTCAGGTTGGCACTGCCTTCAACCAGATATGATCCATCTTCCTGCGGCTTTATCTCGGAGATTGTATCGGATACATCTGTGGTGAACTCCCCGACAATCTCTTCAAGCAGATCCTCAAGGGTTACCAGCCCCTGGATGTCACCATATTCATCAACGACCAACCCCATTCTTTTTTTGAACTTCTGGAACTGAAGAAGCTGGATGTTAAGTGTTGTCCCCTCTGGTATAAAGAGTGGTGTATGCAGTGCCTTGATGAGTTCACTTTTTCCCTCTTTCTCGGAGGAGCTTAGGTGAATAGCATTACGCATATGGAGAATTCCCAACAGGTGTTCGCTGTTGTCACTAAACACGGGAAGACGTGTGTGCTGGGTAAGGGATAGCTGGGTAAGAATCTCGCTCCACGTATCCTCGATATTTATTCCAATAATCTCGTTGCGGGGGACCATTATGTCCTCTACCGTGACCTCCTCAAGATCAAGGATACTGGTGAGCATGGATTGATGTTTTTTTGGAATCAACCCTCCAGCCTCTTTTACAACAGTACGCAACTCCTCTCTGGAGAGGTGATCAGTTTGGGATGAGTTGAGCTTTATTCCAACCATACGTAACACAATATTGGTGATTATGTTTATCAGCCTGACAAGAGGGTAAAGAATACGCAGCAGTGGTGTAAGTATGAATGATGCGGGATAGGCAAAACGTTCTGGTGAAAGGGCAGCAATGGTCTTTGGAGTAACCTCGGCAAAAATAAGAATAACGAAAGTGAGGATGCCGGTAGCAATGGCTATTCCGGCATCACCAAATATACGCATACCGATTATTGTGGCTATGGAGGATGCGAGAATATTTACAAAATTATTGCCAAGCAGGATCAATCCAATCAACCGCTCAGGGCGATCCAGAAGTTGAGATGCTGAACGTGCACCACGATGCCCGATTCGAGAAAGGTGGCGCAGGCGGTATCGGTTTATTGCCATCATACTGGTTTCTGAACCAGAAAAGAAAGCGGATATAAGAATCAATAGGAAGAGAATTCCGGAAAGAATCTCTGTGGAGACTTCATTCATCCGCTGGAGGGGATACCTATCAGTATTTCGACAACAAAGCGGCTACCAAAGTAGGCAAGAAAGAGGATTACAAATCCGCTAATAGTCCAGCGCACAGCAGTACGACCGCGCCAACCATGCTGTTTTCTTCCCCATAACAGTGCGGCAAATATGATCCAGGAGATGATGGATAGCAGAGCAGTATGCGCACGTTGTTGTGCCACCATATCCTCTACCAGAGGAATAGCACTCAAGAGAGCCAGTGTAAGCATTAACAGTCCTGCACGAATCAGCTGAAACATCAGGTGCTCAACATCAGCCATAGGTGGTAGTGCTCGAATGAATCCGCCTGGCTGTTTATTGCGCAGGTGATGCTCCTGTACTGCGAGCAGGATCGCCTGTAGTGCTGCTATACCCAACAGGCTGTATGCAAGCATGGAGAGTAGAATATGTGTATCGAGCGCGGTTGATGCAGTGTGTATCACTGCACCAGGATTGGTGATCTGTAGCAGAACTGTTATGGCTGATATAGGGAAAATAATGATGCCAAGATTTCCTACAGGGCGAATTAACCAGGTAATTTCAAGCAGAAGTACCAGCAACCAGCTTGTGATTGATAGTGCATGGAAGAACCCCAGGTTGACCCACTGCGCCACGACCAGTTGGAACAGAACATTTGTGTGGAACAAAAAACCAATAACCCCTAGCAGTTTCAGCCCATTTCTTGGGTGGTCAAAACAGGATATTCCCTGAGTCAGCATACGTCCCAGCCCAACTGCTGTAACAAGGTACAGTAGACTTGCGATGATTCCTGTGGTGACAAAGTCCATATCAACTCCTTACATTACTTCTGCCCGGTTTTTTTGTTGATGATGTCATAAATGAAACCGTTTCGTCAGTAGAATTAGATATAATTTGTCTATGTTTGAAAATCTTACCGATCGCCTTAACCGAACTCTCAAGACTCTGAAGGGCCAGGGTCGTCTGACTGAAGATAATATAGGGCAGGCACTTCGTGATGTTCGTATGGCGCTACTTGAGGCAGATGTCGCGCTTACTGTTGTGAAGGCGTTTATTGAACGGGTCAAGGAGCGTGCTCTAGGGCAGGAGGTATCTGCAAGCCTTACTCCTGGGCAGGCGTTGATAAAAATTGTTCAATCAGAACTTGTGGTATTGATGGGGGATGCCAACGAGGGGCTTAATCTGCGTGCACAACCCCCGGCAGTCATTCTTATGGCTGGCCTGCAGGGTGCTGGTAAAACAACCAGTGTGGCAAAACTGTCCCGTTTTCTGCAGGAGCGTGAATCCAGAAAGGTGATGGTTGCCAGTGCGGATATCTACCGCCCAGCAGCAATTGAGCAGCTGAGATTGTTGGCAGATGAGGTTGGAGCAACATTTTTCCCCAGTACGGCAGATCAAAAACCGGTGGATATCGCAAAAAATGCGTTAGCTCAGGCCAGAAAACAGTTTGTCGATGTCTTGATTATTGATACCGCCGGTCGTCTCCATGTGGATGAGGAGATGATGGGAGAGATTCGGAAGCTGCATGCTGCAGTTACTCCGGTCGAGACCCTGTTTGTTGTTGATAGCATGACAGGCCAGGATGCCGCCAATACAGCCAAGGCCTTTGATGAAGCATTGCCGTTGACCGGTGTTGTTTTGACCAAGGCAGATGGTGATGCTCGTGGTGGCGCGGCACTTTCTGTACGTCAGATAACTGGTAAGCCAATCAAGTTTCTTGGTGTTGGTGAGAAGGTTGATGCACTTGAGCCTTTCTATCCTGATCGTATCGCCTCCAGAATACTTGGGATGGGGGATACCTTAAGCCTTATTGAGGAGCTGGAGCGTAAGGTAGACAAAAAGAAGGCCGACAAGCTAGCCAAAAAGGTACGCAAGGGAAAAGGCTTTAATCTGGAGGATTTCAGAGATCAGTTGCAACAGATGCAGGGGATGGGTGGGGTTGCCTCGATGATGGATAAGTTGCCTGGAATGGCAAATGTGTCGGATAAAGTGAAGAACCAGGTAAATGATAGTGAGTTTTTACGTATGGAGGCCATGATCAACTCCATGACTCCAAAGGAGCGCCGTCGCCCAGACATGATCAAAGGGTCAAGAAAGAGAAGAATCACCCAAGGCTCTGGCACTACAGTGCAGGATCTTAATCGTCTTTTGAAGCAGTTCAAGCAGATGCAGAAGATGATGAAAAAAATGAAAGGCGGGAAGATGGCCAGAATGATGCGGGGGATGGGAGGAATGGCTGGCGGAGGGGGTATGCCAGGGGGGAAAATGCCATTTTAAAATGGCTTCAAAAATCTTCACTTCGATGCTTTCATGCAGTATAATGCCCGACTAATTAAGAGCCGACTCACATTAGGTTGATTGGGGTCGGTTTTTTTCATCCATTAAATATTGAGAACTGGAAAGAAAAAATGGTAGTAATTCGTCTTGCACGTGGTGGTGCAAAAAAACGTCCTTTTTACCGCATTGTTGCAACTGACAAGAGAAATAGTCGTGATGGACGTTTCCTGGAGAAGCTCGGATACTTTAATCCTGTGGCATCCGGTAACGAGAAGCGCCTGGAGATGGATATGGACCGTGTAGATCATTGGATTACCAATGGTGCACAGCTTTCCAATCGTGTTGCCAGTCTTGTTAAAGAGAATAGCAAGGCCGCCGCAGCCTGATTAACCATCCTGTGATGCTCACCCGAGCAGAACGGGGTACTCATCCTTCCGATGAATAAGAAGTCCACTGATTCCCTGGTGTTGCTGGGAAGAGTTAGTGGGCTTTTTGGCGTTCGTGGATGGGTGAAAATATACTCCTATACATCTCCTCGAGAGAATATCCTGCGTTACCGCAAGTGGTTGTTAACCATAAATGGGGAGCAGAGAGAGTTTGTGGTAAAACAGGGAAAGCGTCATGGTAAAGGTGTTGTTGTGCTCCTGGATGGCTTCAATGATAGAACAGCAGCAGAGGAGCTGATTGGTGTTGATATATCGGTCAGACGAGATGCATTGGAAAAATTAACAGATGACGAGTACTACTGGTCAGATCTGATTGGATGTCAGGTGATTAACTCTGATGACGGGGTGTTGGGCGAGGTTTCCGATTTGATGGAGACGGGAGCCAATGATGTGATGGTGATAAGTGGTGAAGATAAAGATGTATTGATCCCATTTGTTAACCAATGGGTTACCGAGGTTGATCTTGAAGAGAAAAGGATCACGGTTGAGTGGAGGCTGGATTTCTAGTGCGTTTTGATCTCATTACACTATTTCCCGAGATGTTGAGTGCTATTACCGGGCAGGGGATAACAAAGAGAGCTGTTGATCGTGGGTTGGTGGATATCCATCACTGGAACCCCAGAGATTTTACAGAGGATCGGCACCGTACTGTGGATGATCGTCCCTATGGTGGAGGCCCAGGTATGGTAATGCTCTATGAGCCACTGAAAAAGGCTATCTGTCAGGCGAGAGATAGTCAGAAAGAGAGCGGAATATCTCCTTATCTGATTTATCTCTCACCACAAGGAAAACCGCTTACTCAGGGCAAGATAGAGGAGTTGAGCAAAAAAGATGGCATGCTTCTGTTGGCAGGACGTTATGAAGGCATCGATGAGAGGCTGATTGAGTCCGAGGTGGATGAGGAGATATCAATTGGTGATTATGTTGTTAGTGGGGGAGAGTTGCCAGCTATGGTGCTGATGGATGCTGTGATCCGGCTTGTGCCTGGAGCGTTAGGGCATGCGGACTCTGCAGCAGAGGATTCATTTTCTGATGCGCTGTTGGATCACCCTCACTATAGCCGTCCGGAGGAGGTGGATGGAAGATCGGTACCAGAGGTTTTGTTGAGTGGAAATCATCAGGCTATTGCTGAGTGGAGAAGGGAACAGGCAGAGCTCAGAACAAAAAAGCGACGGCCAGATATATTGTGAATATTTGGTAATAATAGGGTGAAAAACTGTGGAAAAACAGTATAATTGCCCGCTTCAAAGCCCTTGCATGTTAGCGTGATCAAGGGTTATTTTTATGTTTACAGAGAGTTATGGATTAGAGTGATGAGTAATATTATTCAAGAGTTGGAAGCGGAGCAGATGGGTCGTGAGATTCCTGAGTTTAATCCTGGAGATACAGTTGTTGTTCAGGTTAAGGTAAAGGAGGGTGATCGTGAACGTCTACAGGCTTTTGAGGGGCTCTGTATTGCCAAGAAAAATCGTGGATTGAATTCATCGTTTACTGTTCGCAAGATCTCGTATGGTGAGGGCGTGGAGCGTGTGTTCCAGACTTATAGCCCGTTGGTTGACAGTATCACTGTCAAGCGTCGTGGTGTGGTTCGCCAAGCCAAGTTGTACTACATGCGTGAGCGTACTGGTAAGGCTGCACGTATTAAAGAGAAGATTTAGTAACCTTTTCCTGTTGAAAGGGTGAATGCAAAGAGGGCGGGTCATTATATGATCCGCCCTCTTCTGTTTTGGGAGGCTGAATAGTTGGGAAAGGGGAAGATAGAGGATTTTCTTGATACTCTATGGATGGAGAAAGGGTTGAGTCAAAACACTATCTCTGCCTACCGCAGTGATCTCAATCAATACCGTACCTGGCTTGATGAACAGTATGTTGACGATATTGTTGAGGCTGATAGAGAATCATTGCTGGGCTATCTCTCATATCTTGCTGGCAAGGGGCGTCATGCGCGCACCGTAGCAAGGGTATTAAGTTCCCTGCGACGTTTTTACCGCTATCTGTTAAATAGTGGGGTACGAAGAGATGACCCGACGGCGCGGATTGACTCTCCAAAAATTGGTCGTGCGCTGCCATCTACCCTGACTGAACAGGAGGTTGAGGATCTACTGGACACGCCGGACGTCTCAGCTCCACTGGGGTTGAGGGATCGTGCAATGATCGAGTTGATGTATGGTGGGGGATTCAGGGTTTCGGAGTTGGTACAGCTAAGAATAGATGCGCTCAATCTGAGACAGGGGGTTGCCCGTGTTATGGGAAAGGGAAACAAAGAGCGCCTAGTCCCTTTGGGAGAGGAGGCGCTTTACTGGATAGAGCGTTTTCTGGATGAAGGCAGACCAGTGTTTATGCAGGGACGTACCTCCGATTCGCTTTTTGTAACCTCCAGGGGGGCGGGGATGTCTCGCCAGGCGTTTTGGATCAGACTAAAAAAGTATGGTCGTGAGGCCCGTATCTTGACACCATTCTCCCCGCACACATTAAGGCACGCTTTTGCTACACACTTGCTGAATCATGGAGCCGATCTCCGTTCTGTTCAGGTATTATTGGGTCATAGTGATCTATCAACTACCCAGATTTATACGCATGTTGCCAGAGAAAGATTGAAGAATATACATAAAGAACATCATCCAAGAGGTTAATAAATAATGAAAAACAATACATATATAAAAATAGCCGCCGCATTTTTTGCGATCATCTCTTTTACCCTGTCATGGGCTGAGGCAGCTGGAGATATTCCCCATGCGGTAACGGACCGGTTGCAGAAGATTATTCCAGGAACAGCCCCCAGTGAGGTGCGTGCTGCCCCTGTCTCAGGTCTTTTTGAGGCTCGGTACGGCACTACAATTCTCTACCTCTCTGCTGATGGGCGTTATCTGATTGATGGTGAGATGCTGGATCTGGAGAGTCGTACCAATCTGACAGATGAGCGTATTGCATCAGCCAGAGTAGAGATACTGAATGGACTGGATGAGTCAGAGATGGTGGTTTATGCCCCTAAAGAGAGCAAGCGCACACTGACCATCTTTACCGATATTGATTGCCCTTATTGTGTTCGCCTACATGAAGAGCGCGAGGAGCTGATGGATGCCGGTATCAAGCTTAGGTATCTACTCTATCCTCGTGCAGGATTCAACTCATCCTCTTACCAGAAGGCAGTAACAGTATGGTGTTCCGAAGATCGTGCAGCCGCATTGACAGCGGCAAAGTCTGGCGAGAAGCTGGATAAAAAGAGTTGTGAAAATCCTGTTATGTCACAGATGCGCCTGGCTACCAGCTTTGGGTTGCAGGGGACGCCACATATTGTAGTGGATGACGGAGAGGTTATTAGTGGCTATATGCCGGCAAAAAAACTGATTGAGAAACTTGGGCTATAGGCTCTTTTTGAGTTGATAGATTGCATCCAGCGCATCCTTTGGTGTCATCTGGTCTGGATCCATATCTCTCACAAGCTCCTCTACAGCTGATCTACTAAACAGAGACATCTGTGGCTGTCTGGTTGAGGAGCTGGCGACGGTGGTTTGTGACCCCTGCTCCTCTTCCAGCTCAATCAACCTCTCCTGTGCCTGCTTAATTACCTGTTGTGGTATACCGGCTAAACTCGCAACCTGTAACCCATAGCTCTGATTTGCTGGCCCTGGACGTACAGCATGAAGAAAAACAATACCGTCACCATGTTCTGTTGCATCCAGGTGGACATTTTTTATGGCAGGAAGCTGATTCTCCATTGCCGTAAGCTCAAAATAGTGGGTTGCAAACAGGCTGAGTGACCCCTGATGTTTAACCAGATGTTCTGCACATGCCCCAGCCAGGGAAAGTCCATCATAAGTGCTGGTGCCACGACCAATCTCGTCCATTAACACCAGGCTGCGGAAAGTGGCATTGTGGAGGATGTTGGCTGTCTCTGTCATCTCCACCATAAAGGTGGAGCGGCCACCAGCGAGGTCATCAGATGCCCCAATTCTGGTGAAGATTCGATCAACCATACCTATGGTTGCAGCCGTAGCCGGGACAAAGCTGCCAATATGTGCCAACAGGACAATCAACGCATTCTGACGCATAAAGGTACTTTTGCCGCCCATGTTGGGTCCGGTGATTATCAACATTCTGGTGGAGTCATCGAGAGAGAGGTCATTGGCAATAAAAGGGGTTTCGGAAACAGTCTCAACAACCGGGTGGCGCCCCTCCTTGATTGCAAGTTGACTCTCATCAACCAGTTGTGGTCGTACCCACTCCAGCCTCTCCGCACGTTCGGCAAGGTTGGTCAATACATCAAGTTCAGCAATTCCCAAGCTACATTGCTGTAGCGGCACCAAGATATCGATAAGTTTTTCAATGAGCTCCTCGTAGAGTGCTTTTTCACGCCCTAACGCACGCTCATTGGCAGATAGCACTTTATCCTCGAAGCTCTTAAGCTCTGGAGTGATAAAACGTTCAGCTGCTTTAAGTGTCTGGCGGCGCACATACTCCACTGGAATCTCTCCATTCTGTGCCTTGCCAATCTCGATGTAGTAACCATGAACACTGTTATAACCAACCTTGAGGGTGGTGATTCCGGTACGCTCTCGCTCCCTCTGCTCCAGTTGCTGTAGTAGTTCCCCGGCATTCTTACGGATAGAGCGTAGCTCATCCAGTTCGATATCATATCCTGTCGCAATAACTCCACCATCACGAATAATCATGGGCGGGTTATCGATTATTGCACTTGTAAGTAGCTGTTCAATTTCCGGAAAAGTTGAAATTTGTTGTGCCAGACTACCCAGTGCTTCGCGTTGATCATCCCTGATGGACTGTTGCAGTGCAGGAAGTGATGTCAGGGAGTCCCTTAATCGTGCCAGGTCACGGGGGCGGGCACTTCGTAGCGCAATACGGGAGAGGATTCTCTCCATATCACCAATACCACGCAATATGGGCTGAAAGGTATCGTGAAGACGTTGTTCGAAAATGGACTCAACAGAGAAGAGACGTTGTTCAAGAACAGTTTTATTCTGTATTGGATTACTCAGCCAGCGCCGCAGCATGCGACCTCCCATGGCAGTGCTGGTATGGTCCATTGTTTCGATAAGGGTGTGAGTCTCGCCACCTGCAAGATTGGATAGAATCTCCAGGTTTTTGTAACTGGCTGCATCAATAGAGACATTTTTCTCTTGCTGCAGGAGTTGAATACTGTTCAGGTGTGGTAGTGAGGTTCGTTGTGTGTGCTGGACATATTGTAAAAGTGCCCCCGCAGCACCTAGTCCAATAGTTAGATCATTACACCCAAACCCTGATAGATCGTTGGTTCCAAACTGTTTGGCCAGCTCTCTTTGTGCTGTTTCAGGATCAAAATTCCACCCAGGCTGAGGGCGTAATCCACTGCGTCCATCAAGTTGTGTGCGTAGTTGAGAGTTTTCAGGAAACAGGATCTCTGATGGCTTTATCCGCTCTAGCTCTCCAAACAGGGACTGTAGACCATTTATCTCCATAACCTGAAAACGTCCTGCTGCCAGTGCAAGTATTGCTACACCATAGCGCCCATCATCTTCGTAAATGGATACCAACAAACTCTCGGCATTGTCATCCATCAGCGCCTCATCGGTAAGAGTGCCTGGAGTGATGATTCGAGCCACCTGGCGTTCAACCGGGCCCTTGCTTTTGGCAGGGTCACCAACCTGTTCACAGATTGCTACAGACTCACCAAGTTTTACCAGACGGGCAAGATACTGCTCGGCAGCATGGTAAGGGACACCAGCCATCGGGATAGGTTCGCCAGCTGATTTGCCACGTGCAGTCAGTGTGATATCAAGTAGTTCAGCTGCCCGTTTGGCATCGTCAAAGAAGAGTTCGTAAAAATCTCCCATACGGTAAAACAGCAGCGAGTCAGGATGCTCCGCCTTGATACGAAGAAATTGCTGCATTACCGGGGTATGATTACTGCTGTTCATTGAGCGAGAAAGTTTACCGGAAAACAGAATGCAGTACGAAATTGAAAATGTAGTAAATGAGTTATCGAGAGAGCTGTTGAAGCATGGTTTGATGCTTGTTACTGCAGAATCATGTACTGCCGGGTGGATCTCCAAAGTAATGACTGATCCAGCAGGTAGCAGTGGCTGGTTTGAGCGTGGGTTTGTCACCTATTCCAATGAGTCCAAAATGGAGATGTTGGGTGTGTCTGAGCAGACATTGCAGCAGTATGGCGCGGTAAGTATAGAGACGGTTCAGGAGATGGTTACAGGGGCTCTGGATCGCAGTAGTGCAGATGTTGCCGTGGCAGTAAGTGGCATTGCTGGACCAACCGGTGGTAGTGATGACAAACCTGTGGGGTTGGTCTGGTTTGGTTGGCAGGGGAGAGATGATCTGTTTCATGGGGAGTCAGTAGTTTTTGATGGCAACCGCAATGAGATCCGTGAACAGACCGTTCTTTATGCTCTGGAAAAGGTGTTGCAGAACATAAAATTGGTTAGGTGAGTCTTCTCTTTTATGGGATAATTTCACGCTATTTCACAGGCTTTATCAGATGGACAAGAACAGACAAAAAGCACTAGAGGCAGCCCTTACCCAGATCGAACGCCAGTTCGGCAAGGGCTCCGTAATGCGCATGG
>JACKQG010000732.1_pt1 | contig 46679 bp, 37 predicted proteins | sample 8237621 | NCBI WGS metagenome assembly JACKQG01 (sample SAMN15677084, study PRJNA649215) | marine metagenome | biome: marine; feature: Black Sea; material: saline water; isolation source: suspended particulate matter (SPM) from the Black Sea western gyre | collected 2013-06-09/2013-06-10 | depth... | reverse complement strand
TCGGCTCCAGCCGCTGCCGGGAGGCCGTGGGCGTGGATGACATGCGTTCCGCGCTCCGTTCCATTCCTCCCACCCACAACTTCTACCAGGCCGCCAACCAGGCGTGGAACGGCATAGGCACCGACCACGGCCAGGGTAATATTTCTTACCACACCAGTGGTTTCATGCGCGTGCGCCAGGGTGGGCTCGACCACCGCCTGCCCATAGACGGCACGGCGGCCGATCCCTATCCCGTGCTGTCGGGCGTGGTCTCGGCGGCGGGCGTCAACAGCCTCAGCGATACCGGTGCTTTTACCGGCCAGGACCTTTCGGCCGAGGCTGTGAACTTCTCCTACGACAACCCCGATGACAAAGGCTCTGAGTACATCGTGTCCATAACGGCTGGCAACGGGCACATGCAGACCCGCCGCGTAGCCTCGAACAATAACGACACGCTCACGTTGGAACACGACTGGGGGGTCGTGCCCTCGGTGGGCGATACCTGGGAGGTGTACGAGATCAGGGCCATGCCTGAAGCCATCAACCCGTCCGAAGGCTACTCGGCCAACTGGAACAACAAGGAGTCGGTGGCCAGCGAAGTGCTGCTGGGAGAGAACGGGCGCAACCACCGCGTCGAGCTCATACTCGAACAGCTGTCACTGGATTCGTCGATCAACCGGGAAGACCTGCGCAGCCTTAACAAGTACGTGGCCGGTATCATCGACCCCGGCACCCCCGGCCGCTACCTGCTCGGACGGCTCGACACCGCCCTGGCGGCCCACGGCGACTGCGGCACGGTGGACGACGAGTTGCGCAGCAACAACGACTTCCCCGAGCGCGGCCGGCGCTTTACCAACCCGCTGATCGTGGAGCCCGCGGGTACCTCGCTGGCGGCCGCGGTGCAGTCCAACGCGCCCACTTACATAAAGAGCTGGGCCAACCAGCTGGTCAGTGACATCTATTCCGACGAGTACGGCGCGGCGGGCGTGGGCCTGGCCACCGGCGACGCGGCCATAGGATGGGTGCTGCACGCCATTGACGCGGCCGAGGGCGATGTTGTTAACGCCTACGTTCCTGCTTACGGCGGCGACTACTTCAACGGCAGCGACTGGAAACAGGTGCTGCGCGACAGCTTCTGCACCTACGCCGCGGCCAACCCGACGATAGGCACGAGCAACCGCTCCATGCGCAATTACAACCACCCGCTGGCGGCCCTGCCTTGCCAGGGTGGCTGCGAGACGCCCATCGAGTTTGACCCCACGCCGCGCGGCAACCGCGGCACCTGGGAGCAGATCATCGAGGTGGGCAGCGTCGTCAAGGGCGAGTTCATCTACCCCATGGGCCAGAGTTCCGAGGTGGCGGGTACAGCCGCCGGTTTCTCGGGCAACAACCTCAAGCAGGGCTACCACACAACCTCGCTGCAGCCGCTGTGGCGCGACTGGCGCTTTGCCCCCATGCTGCACGTCTGCGAGGCGGTCACCCTTGGCGTTGACGAAGACGGCGACACCGACAACGATGGCGTTATAGACGGCTTTGAGACCTGGTACTACGACGGCGATTTGAGTAACGATGGCAGTTCGGACACCGACGGAGACGGTGCGACGCTCCTGACAGAGTATCGCTGGGGCAGTGATCCCACGCTGGCCGACACCGACGGCGACACCGTGCCCGACGGGCTGGACGTGGCCCCGCAGGATCGCCTGTGCGTGAGCGGTACGCTCAAGAAGCTGTCGATCAAGGACTCCAGCAAGGCGGGCAAGGACAAGGTGGTGGCCAAGTGGAGCGTGCCGTTGAGCGTGTGCATGGGCGGTGACTATCAGACCGCGTGTACGAGCAACTCCGACTGCGGGGTAGTGGGCACGTGCAGGCGCATACGCATGGATCCGAAGTTAGACTCGATGCGTGTCACCCTCGGCGATGACTCGGCCATATTTGACGTTGACATCCCGGTATCGACGAGCCTGTGGAAGGCGAAGGACGGCGTTAAGTTTTCTTATAAGGACAAGGACGGTGTCAACAGCGGCCTGGCCAAGGCCAAGGTCACCATGGACACGAAAAAGAACATCGTGTCGCTGTTCGTCCTCGCTAAGAAAATTGACCTGCCCGCGACCCCCGACGCGGCCGAGGGCGTGGTAGGGATTTCGATAGGCACGCGCTGCTTCATGGAGACCTCGAGCAACTGCAAGCAGAAACAGGGCAAGCTGAGCTGCAAGGCCGACTGAGGCTTAAGCCGGGGACGATTCGGCCGCGGCCTTGAACTCTTTGACCGAGGCGATGAGTGCCGTCGACTCGAAGCCGCGCTTCACCGGCCCGGGTATCCAGAAGCCGATGTCTATGCCTTGTCGGCAGGTGGCCTCGGTGAGGCCGGGCTCAAGCTCAACGAAATCGTAGCTGCCCTCGATGTCGTTGACGTCGCCCTCCAGCATCGTCCAGCGCAGCTGCCCGGGCGCCGTCGAACTGTAGCTGAGCGTGTAACCCAGCGTGCGGATTATCATGTTGAGCGAGTATCGTACCGTCCACAGTCCCTTGTCGGGGTCGGACTCGATGATGTCGGCTTTTTCCAGGCCACTGAACCAGTCGGGGTAGCGTTCGAAATCGACGACGGTTTCAAAGCAGCGCTGCAGCGTGGCCTGGACGGTCTCGGTGTGCGATTGCCTCTCCATCGGGCCAACCTATTGGGGCAATGACCGGTGGTCAACCGGGGGTCGGGTGGTTATGTCCTCCCCGGGGTTGACGGTAGCCAGGGTGTGTGGGCCTATGGCAGCCGGCCGCGAGGTTTACCGCTAAGCAACACGATGGCAGAAATAAGGCCCATAGCGCTGCGAGGTGGCGTACTCGAGCTCATCGACCAGCGCCGGCTGCCGTCGGTGGAGACGGTGATCCGCTGTCGCGGCGCGCGCGAGACGGCCCGCGCTATAAACCGCATGGTCGTGCGCGGCGCGCCGGCCATAGGCGTGACCGCCGCCTTCGGCATCGCTCTTGAAGCCGCGCGGTTTCGTAAGAGCCGTCTGCTCGAAGACTACGACGCGGCCTCGTCGCTGCTCCTGGCCTCGCGGCCCACGGCGGTCAACCTGGCCTGGGCTTTGAGCAGCCTGCGCCCGCTGGCCGAGGCCGCGGCCGAGGCGGGCATGACGCCGGCGCGCTTATCTAGCAAGCTCGTCAGCCAGGCCCGGCGCATGCTCACCGACGACGTGGCGGCCAACCGCTCCATAGGCGAGCACGGCGCAAGGCTCATACGGCGGCGCGGGCCGCTGGTGACCCACTGCAACGCCGGCGCGCTGGCCACGGCCGGCTACGGCACGGCGGTCGGAGTCATACGAAGGGCCTGGGAACTGGACAATTCGCGCGAAGTTTATGCCGGCGAGACACGCCCCTACCTGCAGGGTGCTCGGCTGACGGCCTGGGAATTCACTAAATTGGGGATCCCCGTAACGCTCATGACCGACAGCATGGCCGGCCGCCTGTTCCAGAGTCGAGCCATAGCCGCAGTGGTGGTGGGCACCGATCGTACGGCAGCCAACGGTGACGTGGCCAACAAGGTGGGCACCTACCCCCTGGCCGTATTGGCGCACAGGCACGGTGTGCCGTTCTTCGTGGCCGCGCCGACTTCGTCTATTGATCTTGATTGCCCCCATGGCGACGACATTCCCATAGAGGAGCGCGAGGCTTCAGAGGTCACGCACGTGGCGGGTCGTCGCGTAGCCGCCGATGGTGTCGAGGTGTTCAACCCGGCCTTCGACGTCACGCCTGCCGAACTGGTGACGGCGATAATAACCGAGCAGGGAGTTGTTCGGGGAAACTACGCCACCGGGTTGCGCCGGGTTGTGTCCCGGGCCCTATCGGCAAGGGCGGCGGTCGCCAAAGCAGCCCTCAGTCCGTAGTACGGAAGGAGGGAAAACCGTGCGCCAGCAACTCGGCCTTGAGCGAGGCCGTTTCTTCGACACCGAAGAAGTGACCCACGCGTACGCGGTAGAGTGGCTCGCCGCCGGAATTTATAAGGCTTATCCAGGTATCGGGAAAACGAGGCAGCAGGCGGTTCTTCAATGACATCGCGCTCTCGGCCTGCCTGAAGGCTCCGACCTGCAACGAAACCCGGGGAACGGCCTGGGCGGTCTGCACGACGGGAGCAGCGGCCGGTTTTAACGCGGCGGGTGCTATTGGAGCGGGCGCCAGGGCAGTGGGCACTGGTGCGGCCGCCGCGGGAGCAGCTGTATTCTTCTGTACTTCCTTGCGGATTTTATCGACGGCCAGGTTGGCGGCGTCGGCGTCGCCGTTGCTCTCGCTCGAGCTGGGCACAGCCAGCCAGCCGTCGGCCGGCAGTACTTCAGCCTTGTTCGACCCCCGTTGGTAGGACGAGCCGCGTTCGTAAGAAGGTGCCGCGGGTGCGTCGATGACGGTTTCTTCGTACGGTGTCCCGTGCAGGAAGCGCTCGCGCAGGGTCGAGGCCGCCAGCTGCTGCGCTTCCAGGGCGTCGGTGTTGTCGTCGGTGGCTACCGTGCCCACCCCCAGGCCGGCCAGCGACAGCCCGGCATTACCAAGATCAAGGTCGCCGGACAGACCGGCCGGTAGCTCGTTGGCCTGCCTGGCCACCGCCAGTACCAGCAAGACGATCCCCAGTGTCGTTACCGCGCCGAAGGCCAGCCCGGTTGGTTTTTTCATCGAGTGTTTCACCTGCATACCGTTTCCTTATCCCGTTGCCCGTGTCGTTACGCAAGTTGCGCAGCCAGCAGGCGATGTTCTTCGGCGCCTATAGCCGAGATTGGCCTCGTCTTTTTTCGTCCCTTGATCGCCCTTTTGCGTAGCCTGGAAAGCCGCGAGCGCGAGCGGGCCAGCAGTCCTTCGTCGATTCTACGGTCGGCTATGGCGCGTGCGATTCCCTCGTGGGCTTCGTCCATCGCCTGGCCTCCATTGCACACCATGGCGAGATCGTTGCCCGCCTGCAGTGCCAGGACGGCTGCTTCACCGGCACCGTACTGGTCAGCCACTGCTTTCATTTCGAGGTCGTCCACGATCACCACGCCGTTGTAGCCCAGTTCGTTGCGCAGGTAGCCACTGACCGCCGCCTTGCTAAGGCTGGCTGGAAGCTCGGCGTCCAGGGCGCGGCAGAGCAGGTGGGCGGTCATGAGCATGGGCACGCCGCTGGCGATGGCGCGTGCAAACGGTCGCAGCTCAACGCTGCGCAGGCGGTCGATGTTGTGGCTGATGGTGGGCAGGGCCAGGTGCGAGTCGAGGTCGGTGTCGCCGTGGCCCGGAAAATGTTTACCACAACCAGTTACCCCCGACTCGCTCAGGCCTTGCAGCCAGGGGAGTGCAAAGTGTGACACTTCTTCAGGCGTGGAGCCGAAGGCACGGTCTCCGATAATCGGGTTGGCCTCGTTGGTGTGGATGTCGAGCACCGGCCCGAAGTCGATGTCGAAGCCCGCCGCGCGAAGCTCTGCTCCCTGGCAGGCGCCAGCGTGCTTTACCGCCCCGGGGTCGCCGTGGCGGGCCATGTTTAGAGCGGCAGGAAAGTGAGTAAAGGCATCGGGCGTGCGGTCTACGCGGCCGCCCTCGTGGTCTATGGCCAGCAGGCAGTCGGCGTCGCGCTCACGCAGCTGGGCCGTGAGCGAAAGCAGGCTTTCGAGATCGGGCATGTGGCGGGCAAAAAGTATCACCGCAAAGGGCATGATCCGCTCGAGCCGACCACTGTCGTCCACCCCGAGGCGGGCCTCCTCGATACCTGTCACCAGGAACCCGCCGGCCTCCACTTCCGCCTTCTCCACCACCCCTGCTGCCGAGCGCGGGGACATAGATCAAATCTTATCACAGCCGGCGCTTTACCCCCATTCGGGGGCGTGCTAACCGACTCAGTCGAGGGGAGTTTTCAGTTGCCGAACGAACACAGCCTGCGTTATATCGCAGTGGAGGGGCCCATAGCGGTGGGTAAGAGTTCGCTTGCCCGGGCCCTGGCCCGGAACTACGGGGCCCGCCTGGTGCGCGAGCCGTTGGAAGATAACCCCTTCCTGGCCCGTTTTTACGAGGAACCGCAGCGCTACGCCTTCACCGCCCAGCTCTCGTTTCTCATCGAACGCTACCGTCAGCAGCAGGAACTGGCCCAGATGGATCTTTTTCAACAGGCCACCGTAGCCGACTATTTGTTCGCAAAAGACCGTATTTTTGCCGAAATTACCCTTTCCGAGGACGAATTGGTCCTTTATGATCGCATATATGGCTTGCTCGATGCCCGGGTCAGGCAACCCGACCTGGTCGTGTTCCTTGACGCGGACATCGATGTCCTGCTAAGGAGACTCAGGAAGCGCGCTCGATCTTTTGAGAAAAGGCTCGGACGTGAGTACCTTGAGAAGCTGGCAGAAGCGTACAGGCGCTTCTTCCATGGATACCGGGACGCCCCGTTGTTGGTCGTCAACAGTTCGGACATCGACTTTGTCGAGAATGGCGGTGACTTCACCGACCTCGTCCGGGAGATTGACGGCATGGGACAGGGTGTCCAGCATTACGTACCGCTTGGATCCAACTAAGGACCGAGACGGGAGTTCAGAATGCCTTCCGGCGTAGCGTCGCCCGTGACCACGGGATCGCGACAGCCGGTGGTCGATGACCTTCCGCTGGTTCGGGAGGTTTTTTTATGACCACCGGAATAGCCGACAGTAAGTTTACTGAAAAGAAAGTCACCGTGCCCGGCGTCATCGACGCCAAGGGCGAGCGTCGCCTGACCATGCTCACCGCCTACGACTTCACCTTCTCGCGCCTGGCCGACCGGGCGGGCGTGGACATGCTGCTGGTGGGAGATTCGCTGGCCATGGTGGTGCAGGGCATGGACAACACCCTGGGTGTCACCATGGACGAGATGGTCTACCACGTGCGCATGGTGGCCCGCGGCCGCAAGCGTGCCCTGGTGGTGGCCGACATGCCCTTCATGTCTTACCAGGTGTCGGCCGAAGAGGCGCTGGTAAACGCCGGCCGCTTCATCAAGGAAGCCGGCGCCGAGGCCGTTAAGCTCGAGGGTGGAGTCAACGTAGCCGATACGGTGGCGCGCCTGTCCAACATCGACATCCCGGTGGTGGGCCACATCGGCCTGACCCCGCAGTCGGTGCACCGCATGGGCGGACACAAGGTGCAGGGCCGTGAGAGCGGTGGCGCACCGGGTGCCCGCGAACGGATCCTGGCCGACGCCCGCGCGCTCGAAGACGCGGGAGCCTTTGCCATCGTCATAGAGGGCGTTCCCTCCGAACTCGGCCGCGAGATCACCGAATTGGTAAACGTGCCCACCATAGGCATAGGTGCCGGCCCCTCCTGCGACGGGCAGGTGCTGGTCATGCACGACGTGCTCGGTCTCGAAGAACGCATAGCCCCACGCTTTGTGCGCCGCTACGCTGAGCTGGGAACGGTGGCCACCGAGGCCATAGGCAGCTACGTGGCCGAGGTGCGCGAGGGCAGCTTTCCGGCGGCCGAGCACTGCTTCTCGTCGCGTAAGCCACGCTTGGCCAACAGGCCTCCTTCGCGGCGCAGGGCCCTGGGCGGTTCCTGAACCAACGCGGCTGAGAGTACAGTGAAGACCGTAACCGATATAGCAGTCATGCGTGAGCTGTCGCGACAGGTTCGCGCTGCGGGCCTGCGCGTGGGCCTGGTGCCGACCATGGGTTTTCTCCACGAGGGGCACCTCGAGCTGGTGCGTCGCGCGAAGGTCGACGCCGACGTCGTGGTCGTTTCGATCTTCGTTAACCCGGCGCAGTTCAACGACCCGGGAGATTTTGAAAACTACCCCCGCGACACTTCGGCCGACGAGGCCATGCTGGAGGCTGGGGGAGTCGACATGATGTTCGTGCCGGAGGCGGAGCAGGTGTACCCGGCAGGATCGGCCAGCCGGGTGATAGTATCGGGACTGGCCGACACCCTCTGCGGACCCGGCAGGCCCGGGCATTTTGATGGCGTGGCCACGGTGGTGAGCGCGCTGTTCAACATGGTCGAGCCCGACTTCGCGGTCTTCGGCGAGAAGGACTACCAGCAACTGCAGGTAATACGACGCATGGCCGCCGACCTTCACTTTGACGTCGATGTTGTTTCGGTGGCCACCTGCCGCGAGCCCGACGGCGTGGCCATGAGCACGCGCAACGAACGCCTCTCGGCCGCAGAACGGCAGCAGGCCCCCGCCATTTACCGCGGCCTGTGCCTGGCCAGCGACGCCTGGCAGACAGGCGAGGACTCGTCGCAGGCCCTGGTCGGCCTCGTGGCTTCGGAAATCGAAGCCGCCGAGGGAATGACGGCCGAGTACGTGAGCCTGGTCGACGGGGCCACGCTGCAACCCGTGCCGCGGGCCACGGCGGGCTGCGTGCTGGCGGTGGCCGCCGCGCTGGGGCCGGTACGCTTGATAGACAACGTGGTATTGCAACGCACGGCCTCGGCCGTGACTGCTGCCGACAACGAGGAGACTCCCGCACATGCGTAAGATGCTGAGAGGCAAAATCCATCGCGCCACCGTCACCGGTGCCGACCTCGACTACGAGGGCAGCGTGACCATAGACAGCGAGCTCATGGACGCGGCCGGCCTGATCACGGGCGAAGCCGTGCACGTGTGGAACGTGACCAACGGTGAGCGTTTTGAAACCTACGCCATCGAGGGCGCGGCTGGCTCACGGGTGGTCTGCATCAACGGCGCGGCGGCCCACAAGGCTTCGCGTGGTGATCTCGTAATAATTGCCGCCTTCGGCTGGATGGAAGACTCGGAGGCCTTGAGCTGGAAGCCCAGCTGCGTGTTCGTAGACGGGGGGAACAACCCGATCGACGAAGGACGCGAAGAAGTACCGGGCCAGGCCTTCGGCTGAGCCGGCTTGCCGGGCTGCAGTAGATGCCGCGGTAGAAAATGAAGAGCGCTCACGCGATGCGAGCGACGCTTGCGTCCGATGGAGACGCCAGGAAACGCCGCCGCATCCCCGGGGGGCCACTTCTCTCGAACTGCCACCCCGACACCGACCCGGCGATAAAGCTGCCGTCCCGGTGGCGTAATACGCTGGAGCCATGCGGCTCCAACACCTATTGAAGCGCTTCTGGCCAGGGTCGGTCAAGGGACTTCTCGACTTCAGTGCTGGAATGTACCGTATAGGCGGGCAGGCGGCTCGCGGAGCCCAGGGTAGCAGCCACCCCCAGCCGGGGGCGGGGCCTGCTTCGTACCCAGTGGGGTGGCGTGTTAAACTCCGGCGGTGGCTAAGCGATCGGGCAGCAAGGGAAGGGGGGCTCTGGCCGAGAACCGCCGTGCGCGTTACCAGTACATGGTCGAGGATACCATGGAGGCCGGTATCGTGTTGCTCGGCAGCGAGGTGAAGGCCATACGCGAGGGCCGCGCCAACCTCGCCGATTCCTACGTTCGATTGCGTCGCGGCGAGGCCTACCTGCAGGGCTGTCACGTGGGGGCCTGTTCTTCGCAGGGCGAGCAGGGCCACGAGGCGGTGCACGACCGCAAGCTGCTCCTGCACCGCCGCGAAATCGACAAGCTCGAGGGCAAGGTACGTCAGAGCGGCTACACGCTGGTCGTGACGCGTCTTTACGACCGCGATGGAAAAATAAAGGCCGAGGTAGTGCTCGCGAAGGGCAAGAAAAAACACGACAAGCGTTCCTCGCTCAAGGATCGCGAGCGCCAGCGAGAGGCCGCGCGCGCTACCAAGCTCCGGTTCTGACGCTCCGGTTCTGGCGCTCCGGTTCTGGCGCGAATTTTACAGGCTTCAGTCGCGCGGCAACGCCGAGCGGTCGAGCTTGCCCATGGCGTTGCGCGGCAGTTCGGCCACGAAGCTGTAGCGGCGCGGTCTCTTGTAGCGGGCCAGCTTGTCTTCGGCCATCTGCGTGAGGGCTCGTTCGAGCAGCGCCGGGTCGGCACCGGGTGCGCCCACGATCCAGGCGGCGGGCATTTCGCCGAGGTCGTCGTCGGGCATACCGGCCACCACCACTTCGACAACGCCCTCCACGGTCGAGAGCAGGCGCTCTATTTCGGCCGGCACAATGTTGGAGCCGCCGCTGATGACCAGGTCCTTGATGCGGCCGTCCAGGTAAAGGCGCCCGCGTTCGTCAAAGCGTCCGATATCGCCGGTGTGAAACCAGCCCGTGTCTGCGTCGTCGCCCGTGTCGGGGCTGCTGTCATCCTGCAGGTAGCCCGAAAAAACAGTTGGCCCCTGCACGCATACTTCGCCCGGCCCACGGGCGGGCAAGCCCGGTCGCCCCTCGTGGTAGACCGGATGATCGCCGGTCCCCGCGTCGTGGTCACAAAGAGCTACGAGGGTGCCGGGCAGGGGAAACCCGGCGCTGCCAGCTGCCGTGTCGCCGGGCAGGTTGCTCGATATGATGCCGGTTTCGGTCAGCCCGTAGCGTTCGACCAGCTCGATACCGAAGCGCTCGTGAAACCGCTGCCACAGCCGCGCGTCCAGCGGTGCCGAGCCACAAAGAGCCAATCTGAGCGTCGCCAGCGAATCGTCGGGGCCGGCCTCCGCCAGCAGTCGCCGGTAGACGGTGGGAACGCCCATTACCAGTTTCACATCGAGCGCGGCTATCGCGTCGAGGCAGGCGCGCGCGTCGAAGCGCGGCGCGAGCACGATTTCGTTGCCCGCCAGCAGGCTGCCGTACAGTCCCAGCACGAGGCCGTGGAAATGATGGGCCGGCAACAGGTGCAGCAGGCGGTCATCGGGATTGCGTTGCCAGGCCAGGGCCAGCTGGTCGAGGTTGGCCAGGAGTTCGCCGTGTGACAACGGCACTCCCTTGGGCCGGCCGGTGGTGCCCGAGGTAAACAGCAGCAGCGCTGTGTCTGCCGGCTGCCGGGTTTCGACCGATAGTGTTGGGGCCGGTTGTTCGTGCTGGGAGAGTTCGTCTTCGCTAAGCCACCGACAGCCGCTGTTGCCAGCCGCAGCGGCATGACGCCGGGCGATGCCGGGGCTGGTAACTACCAGCGAGGGCTGCGCACGCGGCAGCAGCTCCTCGACCTCGGTCGTCGACAGCGAGCTGTTGAGCGGCACCACCACGGCACCGCTGGAGAGCACGGCCAGGTGCAGGGCTACGAGCCCGGGGCCGCGCGAGGGGCCGAGCAGCACGCGTTGGCCGGGCTCCAGGCCTTCCTGTCGCAGCCGCGCCGACCACAGCGCTGCGCGCTCGAGCAGTTGCGCGCGGCTTTGTGCCCAGGCGAGGCAGGGCGTGTGGGGGTCGTCGTGCTGCGGGCCGGTCTCCTGCAAAGCCGAGACAGCGGCCAGCGAGCTGTCAGCTTGCAGTGTGTCGAGGATTTGCCTTGCCAGGTTCATGTTGGTGGTCGCTCGGGAACGCCCTGGCGGCTCGGTCGCAGGTATGCCGGCGTTACTGGTCCTGTCGCCAGCGCGACACGAAGCGTTCCTGGACTATGGTCTCGGGGCACTTGGCAGCCACCAGGGCGGGGTCGCCTGCGCGGAGTTCTTTGAGCCGGGCCACGGCGTCCTTGCCCACGGCTATGCCGTGCCGCGCCAGGTAACAGCCGGCAACCAGCCAGGCCCGGCCGTTGCCGCTGGTGCAGTGCAGTAGCGTGGGGCTGTTGCGGCCGTCAATCTCGTTGTCGATGGCGTCGATGATCATCTCCATCTCGTCGGCCGAGGGTGCGGTGCCTTCTTCTATGGCGAAGCGCTCTATTTCTATTACGGCTCCCTGCTGCTCACCCATATCTTCGAGTGCGTCTTCGTAAGCGGGGATGTGCGGCACCTCGCCGTCACCGTTTACCTCGTCTTCTTCGGTGAGGTTGATCACCGAGCGCAGGCCGGCCGCGAGCAGCGCGGCCAGTATTTCGCGGGTAGATTCCTCGTCGTTACCAGCCGGGTAGGGGCCGGCCAGCAAGCGGCCGGGGACTACCCACCAGGCCCCGCTGTAGGGGGCCGGTGTGTAGGGGGCCGGTGTGCTGGAGGGCGGGGTGCTGGAAGGAGGTGCGTCTGGGGAAGGGGGCATAATAAAAGCTCCGGATTGCAGCCGGGGGACACCCCGGCCGTCTGGACCACCACCCTGAATGTCTCACAAGCAGGCCGTCCGGGTCAAGACCTCCTGTGAATAAGCTTGATTGAGGGTTGCCGCGAGCATATTGAGCACTCATTACTTTTTTTACGTTGCCCCCGGCGGCTGGAGGAGCTCATGGAGCAGTACGGACTTTTTATCGATGGCGAATATCGCGACGCGAAGGCTGGCGAGACCATAAAGAGCATAAACCCGGCGACCGAGCAGCCCTGGGCCGAGGTGGCCAGCGCCGGCGAAGCGGACGTAGACGACGCCGTTGAGGCCGCCCGCAAGGCCCACGCGTCCGGCGTGTGGCGAAACAAGAGCTACGAGGAGAGGGCCGACATCCTGGCGGCGGTGGCCGATGTCATCAACGGGCAGGGCGAGGCACTGGCGGCGGCCGAGGCCCAGGACGGCGGCGGTACCATACGCAAGGCCAGTTTTGCCGACGTGCCGGGAGCCGCCGGCACCTTCCAGTATTTCTCCGAGCTATGCCGTGGCTACGTCGACGAAGAAGAGTTCGAGGAGACGGTGCCGGTAGCGAGTCGCAACATCGTGCGTCACGAGCCCATCGGCGTGTGCGCTGGTATCGTGCCGTGGAACTTTCCCATGCTGATGGCATCGTGGAAGATAGCGCCGGCGCTGGCGGCTGGTAACACGGTCATCATCAAGCCGGCATCGGTAACACCGGTGACCGCGCTCATACTGGGGCAGATCTGCAAGGACGCGGGCGTGCCCGACGGCGTGGTCAACGTCGTAAGCGGCCCCGGCGGCGTGGCCGGCGAGCGCCTGGCCTCTCACCCCGACGTGGGCAAGGTGGCGTTCACCGGCTCTACCGAGGTCGGCCGTCGCATCATGCAGCTGGCGTCGGGCACTATAAAGAAGGTGACCCTCGAGCTGGGCGGCAAGTCGCCCAACATCATTCTCGACGATGCCGATCTCGACACCGCCGCGCTGGGCGCCTGCTACGGCACGTTCTTTCACCAGGGCCAGGTCTGCGAGTCGGGCACGCGGGTGCTGGTTTCGGAAAATAATCACGACGAACTCGTCGACAAGATGGTAAGCGCCTGCGATCGCATACAGCTAGGCGACCCCATGGACATGATGTCCACCATGGGCCCCATGGTGAGCAGTAACCAGCTCGATACCGTGGAGCGGTACGTGGGACTCGGCCGCGAGGCAGGGGCCGATTGCGTGCTGGGCGGCGACCGCCCCGACATGGAGAGCGGCTACTACTTCAACCCCACTATCTTTACGGGCGTGGACAACGGCATGCGTATAGCCCAGGAAGAAATCTTCGGCCCCGTGGTGTCGGTGATACGTTATTCCGACGACGAAGAAGCGGTGCGTATTGCCAACGACTCGATGTACGGGCTCGGTGGAGCAGTGTGGTCGAGCGATACCGAGCGCGCGCTGTCGGTGGCCCGGCGACTCGAAACCGGCACCGTGTGGATCAACGACTACCACATGATCAACGTCCGTTTTCCCTTTGGAGGCTACAAGCAAAGCGGCGTGGGCCGCGAGCTGGGCCCCTGGGGCATGTCGGCGTTCCAGGAAACCAAGCACATCCACGTGGGCGAGGACACGCCAGACAAGATCTACTTCAGCGCCCTGTTCAACTGACAGTCAGCGGGGAGGCTTGCCGATGGGGAAGGAATGGCGATAAAGAAAACAACGGCAATGGTACAGACCGGTCCGCGGGCGCTGGAGGCACGCGAGTTTCCGCTGCCCGACATCAGCGACAACGACGCGCTGTTGAGGGTCGAGGCCTGCGGCATCTGCGGCAGTGACCACGAGCAGTTTAACGGCGTGTTGCCCGTGCCTTACCCCATCATCCCCGGCCACGAACCGCTGGGCATAATCGAGGCCATAGGCGATGGCGCCGCCCGCAGGTGGGGCGTCGATGTGGGCGACCGCGTGGCGGTGGAGACCATGCTCGGCTGCCAGTCCTGCCCCGACTGTTACTCGGGCAGCTACCACCTCTGCCCGACCAGGCAGATCTACTCCTACATCCCCGTCGAGCAGCCGCCGGGTTTGTGGGGCGCCTACTCGCAGTACATGTACATTGCGCCCAACGCGGTGGTGCACAAGGTCGACGCCGGCCTGCCGCCGGAGATCGCCGTCATGTTCAACCCGCTGGGCGCGGGCTTTCGCTGGGCAGTGGAAATGCCGCGGACACGTCCGGGCGACACCGTGCTGATCCTGGGCCCCGGCCAGCGCGGACTCGCGTCGGTGATCGCCTGCCGGCAGGTGGGAGCGGGCGACAAAATGGGGACGGGCCTCGGGGCCGACGAGACGAAGCTGGCGCTGGCCCGCGAGTTCGGGGCGCCCCACCCCCTCAACGCCGAAGAGGAAGACCCGGCGCAGCGTGTGCGCGAAATCACCACCGGCCGGGGAGCCGACGTGGTGGTGGAGGTGACCTCCTACGCCACCGAGCCGGTGGCCGCCAGCCTCGACTACACCCGGCAGGGCGGCACCATCGTGTTGGCTGGCGTGAAGGGCATGAAAGAAGTTCCCGGTTTCGTGTCCGACAAGGCGGTGCTCAAGGAGCTGACCATAAAGGGGGCCATGGGGGTCACCTGGTCGGCCTACGACTCGGCCATACGATTGATCGAGTCGGGCAAGGTGCCGGTAGAGAAGATGCACACCCACGACTTCGCGCTCGAAGACGCCGAGCTGGCCATCCGCACGCTGGCGCGCGAGATACCGAACGAGGAATCGGTACACTCCTGCCTGCTGCCGTGCGCGTAGTGGGGATGCAGAGGGGATGCTGTAAACAATGGATCACGTCGAACAATGGCTGGCCGACTCGGCCTTCAACAAGTCGCTGGGCGTAGTCGCCGCCGAGTTGTCAGACGAGCGGGTCGTACTCGAACTGCCCTTTGACGAGGGCAATACCAACCCCGGCAAGGTGCTGCACGGCGGGGTGGCCGCCTCCATGATAGCCTTGTCGGCCCAAGCCATGGCGCGCAGCGCGCTCGGTGAAGACTCTGGCCCCTGGCACACCTCGGCGGTACAGGTCACCTGGCTGGCGGCGGCAAGGGAAGAGGCGATCACGGCCACCGCGCGCTTGCTCAGGAAGGGCAAGGAACTGGCGTTCGTCGAGGTGGTGGTCTCGAGTGAAGGCGGCAGGGACATAGCCCGCGGCCTGGTGAGCGTGCGCGGACGCATGGGCGCCGCCGGGGTCGAATTGCCCGCGGCCGTGGGCGACAACGGAGCTGCAGACCCGGGGCCCATGGGGCCGTTCGTCAGCCAGATCCCCTTCGCCGCCAGGCTGGGCATGAACGTCGAGCACATGGTCGACAGCTGCTCGCGCATCGTGCTGCCTCTTGCCCAGGGCAACCTCGACGCCGGCGGCGGGGTAGCCGAGGGCGCGGTGCTGGCGCTGCTCGATACCACCGGCGCGATGGCTGCCTGGGCCACCACCGGCCCGGGGCCCCACAAGGCATCGACCCCCTGCATGCAGGCCCGCGTGCTGGCCCCCTTGCCGGCCGCCGACCTCGTGGGTTACGGCAGCCTGTCGCACAGCGACGGCGAGATCTTTTTTACCCACGCCGAGGTAGCCACTGTCGCCGACGGGCGGGTGGTGGCAGTGGCCGACGTCAACTATCGCATCGTGGTGGGCGCATAGTAGTGGGCGAGGTAAAAGTCACCAACGAGACAGAGGCCGTTCTGCGCGCGCTGCGCAGCGGGCACGACGGGGACCCATCGGGAGGATTGCCGTGACCACCAGGGCCGACAATATAATTGCCATTTCCGCGGACTCGCACATCTGTGAGCCACCGGAGGCTTTTGACGACATCGACCCGGCCTTCCGCGACCGCAAGCCCACCCTGGTACAGCACGAGACCCTTGGCGCGGCCTTCGTCGTGGAGGGACTGCCCATGCCGGTGCCCATGAGCATGATCAACGCCGCCGGCCGCACGCCCGAGGAGCTGGCCGACATAAACCGGCAGTGGGACGATCTTAATCACGGCGGCTGGGAGGTCGGCCCGCGTCTTGAGGCCCAGGACCAGGACGGAGTGTCGGCCGAGGTGCTGTATCCCTCGGTGGGCATGATTATCTGCCTGCACCCTGACGCGGACTTCCGCAAGGCCTGCTTCGACGCCTACAACCGCTGGCTGGCGGGTTTCTGCGAGGGCGCAGCTGACAGGCTCATCGGCGTAGGCCAGGCGGCGGTGCGCACTATAGACGAGGGCATCGAGGAGCTGCAGCAGATAAAGGACTTCGGCTTTCGTGGCGTCATGCTGGCCGGCGACCCGGTAGGCGACGACGACTACGATCAGCCCTGCTGGGACCCGTTCTGGCAGGCCTGCGTCGACCTGGATCTGCCCGTCAGCTTTCACATCCTGACGAGCAAGGCCGACGATCTCGCCAACATGCGCCAGGGCAGGGGGCCCAACATCAACGGCTTCATGTCCATCATCCGCGGCTGCCAGGACATCATGGGCATGATGGTGTTCGGCGGCGTGTTCGAGCGTCACCCCGGCCTGAAGGTAGTGTGCGTGGAGGCCGACGCGGGCTGGGTGCCCCACTACCTCTACCGCATGGACCACGCATACAAGCGCCACCGCTTCTGGCTCAAGCCGGGTGGCATTACGCGCCTGCCCAGCGGGTACTTTCGTGAGAACATATACGTCACCTTCCAGGACGACGCCGTGGTCGGGCGCATGGCCGAAATGTGCAACATCGAGCGCATAATGTGGGCCAACGATTTTCCCCACTCCGACTCCACCTGGCCGCGCTCCGATGAGGCGATAGCCTTGCTGGCCGAGGGCCTGACCCAGCCCCAGCTCAAGCGCGTACTGCGCGACAACTGCGCCGAGTTGTACGGCCTGTAGGCCGGCGTGTCGGTGAGGTCGGCGCGCGCGTTCTAGAGACCCGGTTCGTCCTGGTTCTCGATGGGAGGACCCTTGAGCTCCACGGTGTTGCCGTCGGGATCCTTGACGTAAATTGACGGCCCGTAGCCATCGGCGCCGAACAGCGCAAAGGGAAGCTCGGTCACGTCGTCGGAAATGCCGGCGAGAAATTCATTGATGGCCTTGGCGTCGAAGGGGTCTATTCTCAAGGCGAAGTGTTCCATGTTGCGGCCGTCTTCGTTGGGGGGCTCGCCTCCCTGGCTGCTTACGTCGAGCAGGTCTACCAGCGACTCGCCAGCCCTGAGCTGGTACAGGCCGATTTCTTCGAGGCTGCGTATGACTTGGCAACCCAGCGCCTCGTAGAAGGCCCTCAGTCGGTCGATGTGGGTGGTTCGCAGCACCACGTGGTCGAGCCGCAGTATCGAAAAGGGTGGTGAAGGTTTCTCTGCTTTGCTCACAGTAGAGCTTTTACAACGGGCCGTTTACGCCCGCCAGCCCGGTCGCGCCGGTATCGTTGCCGCTGCTATATGAACTGCCTCAGTGACAGGAGCAGTCGCTGATGCAGGGCTCACCGGGCAGGCAGTCAGCGTCGAGTAAGCAGGGCGCCCCCGAAGCCAGGCAGGTCCCCGGTACGGCCGGCACGGCGAAGCAGGCCAGGCCGGGTGGGCACTCACCCAGGCACTCGGGAGCACCCACCGCGCCGCAGAGGTCGCCGCCGCTTGGCGTGCATAGGCAGCCGCCTAAGCCTGAAATATCAGGCACGCACAGCTCACCCGGCGCGCAGGCACCGTCGCACATAGGCGCCATGGTTCCTGGATCTACGCAGGGCAGCACCTCGGGCAGGCAGGTGCAGCCGTGGCCGATATCACTGCAACCCAGCCCCGGGGGGCAGTCGCCGCTGCAGGTGGGTGGTGTGACGCCAGGGTCTTCGCAGGGCAGCGCTGGCGGCAGGGTGGTTGTTGTTGGCGACAGGGTGGTCGTGGTCGTGCTGCTCGTGGTCGTAGAAGCGCAGCAGTCGTGGCAGAGCATGGCGGCGGGTAAAAGCCCCACCGCCTTCTGCAGGACGATGAGTGCATCGACGGCCGACACGGTCGCGTCGCTGTTGACGTCGCCGCAGGGGTGAAAAGACTGGGCCGGGGTAGCGGTTGCCAGCATGGCCGTGGTGGCCAGCATGGCCGCCAGGTTCCGGGCGAAGCGGGGCACAGCTGAGAAGCTTCCCTCAGTTTGCTGTTTCATGGCCATCCCTCCTCGGCCCCGTTCGGGGGGGCACGTCGTCCCGGTGCCCGGGTACCCGAGCCCTGGTAGCACGGTAACGCCGCCTCGAGGGCTCAGTCAACGGGCGATCGAAAGCAGTTCGCGCGGCGCATACAATGCTCGCGGGCCTTGCCAAGTGGCCCGTACGGTCTTATGCTCACTGGGTTGGCCGGTTTTTCCGGCCGGCAGATTCACCAGACGATCCTGGGGGCGAACCGGGTTCGACGGGAGTGATGAAGCCCTGGTTGCATGTCGAGGTCTGTACCCTCGTTAATAAGGCAGGCTGCAGATTTAACTGCGGACGATTACGAATACGCTCTCGCGGCCTAAGTTGCCGTGAGCGTCCCCGGCCGAAATTTCCCGCGGTCGGTCGGGGGCGGGTATTAGCGGGATAGGCAAGGGGGTCGGCCGCGGACCTCCCCAGCCGAACCTGTGCAGTGGCTGGGACGGTGACACGGCGCGCGTGCCGGGATCACCGTCTGAGATAAAAAACACGCGCTAAGCATGTAGACGCTGGTGTGGAGTGCTTTCGGACGGGGGTTCGATTCCCCCCGCCTCCACGATCTGAACGCGCTGCGGAACTAATTCTTCCTGGCCACGATTCGCCAGTTGAGGTCGGCGATCTTGGCTTTCTCGGCAGTCGTCCAGGCTTCGCCACCGGTTTGCAGCAGGTCGAGCGATTCTTCGACCCACGGGGGCAGAACGCGTATGGCCTCAAGGGCCCTGACGGCTCTTCGACCCATGAAGATCAAGTTGCGCTTCTGCTCGCACAGCGGCCAGGCTTCGCTCTTCGAAGGCGCCGAAACGAGAATTTCAAAGCCGGCTCGTTCAAGCGCCGCGCAGACGTCTGCCGGGTACATCGACTGGGTGGCCGCCAGGGTCGGCAGAAATTTCCTGTGAAGCGCCGCGTGTTCTTCGTTGTCCCAATCGAAATACGGCGTCAGCAGGTACTCCGAACAGGCGTAGCGGGCTCCTGGTTTCAACACCCGGTACATCTCCTGCGCGTGATCGTCGAGCTCTTCCTTCTTGAAGAAGGGCCAGACCGCCTGGAAGGAGAAGCACCCGTCGAAGGTGCCGGCTTCGTATTCGAGCGGGTCGTGGTGATTGCCCACCTTGAAGTGCAACTGGTCGCTCATCTCGCATTCCGCCGCCCAGTCGATCGCGTTTTCGATCTGGTCGGGGTCGATGTTGTAGCCCGACACCTGGCCGCCGGTCATGGAGGCAAAGTAATGCGAGATTCTCCCCCTGCCGCAGCCCATATCCAGCAGGTGCGATTCGTCGGGCTCGTCGAGGTCGAGTTCCTCCAGCACGGCCTGCTCGCACAACAACTGGTTACCGTACAGGCCCAGCGATTCGTCGAGCTGTGGAGGTATGTAGAGTTTTTCGAGGTCGAAGATCGACAGCATGTTGTTCAAGACCTTGTAGTAGTCGGCTACCGCCCTGGTCTCGTCGGCCGTCTCGGTTTCTTCGCCGGCCTGCATGCGTTGGAAAAATTTATATGCGTCGATGCAGGCCTGCTTGTCTTCTTCGGGCAAGGTAGCCAGGCGTTGCAGGCCGACGAAAGCTGTTTTTATCCTGTACAAGTCCATTCGCGCTGCTCCTATTTCAGCCCGTCAGCTTTCTGGAATGCCGGCCGCGCTTCGAGGCGCGCGCAGTAAGCCTTGAGGTTCTCCATTTCGTCGGGCACGCAGCCCAGGCGGTTGCCCATCACGGCCGAGTGTCCGAGCATCGTGTCGGCAGCCGAAAAATTGCCGACCAGGTAGTCCTTGTCGGCCAGGGTCGCGTCTACCGGCGCCAGCGACTTGGAGAGCAGCCTTTGGGCCTGGCCGAGCACGGTTTCGTCGCGGCGGTCGGGCGGAAGCAGCAGCGTGTGCACCACGATGGTATTGACCGGCGGCATGACCATGCCCTCGCAGTAGTGAAACCATTGCAGGTAGGCCGGGTACTCCGGCGCGTCGACAGCAGGTTTCAGTCCGCCGTTTTTATGACGCTCGAGGATGTACTCCGTGATCGCGCCGCTCTCCCAGAGGGTGATGTCTCCGTCGTCGAGCACCGGGATGCGCCCGAGCGGATGGCGGGCGCGGTGTTCGTCGGACTTAAGGTCCTTGGGATGAAAATCCATCTTGTTGAGCTCGTAGGGAAGCTCGAGTTCCTCGAGCAGCCACAGTATGCGCACGGCGCGGGAGTTGGGGGCAAAATGAAGTTTGAGCATATTGTTTTTGTATCTCCAGCCCGGCAGTGTGGCGCAACCGCGCAACGAAAGCCACGCCTGGCGGGGCAGGGTCGGTAACGGCGTTTCGCTCGACAAGGTCGGGGTTTTGGATTAGCTCTGTGTCGGCCGAGCGTCGTTGAGCCGTCCGAGCGTGGTCTGAAACTACAGGGGAGAAAAGCATGAAGACCAGGATCACTGAACTTTTTGGCATTGAACATCCGATCATACAGGGCGGTATGCACTACGTGGGCTTTGCCGAGCTGGCGGCGGCGGTATCGAATGCCGGCGGCCTGGGCATAATCACCGGGCTGACGCAGAAAACACCTGGCGACCTCGCAAACGAGATCGCCCGCTGCCACGACATGACCGACAAGCCCTTCGGCGTGAACATTACCTTTCTGCCCATCGTCCAGTCGCCGGACTACCCGGGCTACGTGAAGGCCATAGTCGACGGCGGTGTCAAGGTCGTGGAAACCGCGGGCAACAACCCCCAGGAATACCTGCCAGCGCTCAAGGATGCCGGGGTCAAGGTCATCCATAAGTGCACCGCGGTAAGGCACGCCCTGAAGGCCCAGCGCATTGGCTGCGACGCGGTGTCGGTAGACGGGTTCGAGTGTGGCGGCCACCCGGGCGAGGACGACATCCCCAACATGATACTGCTGCCGCGCGCGGCCGACGAGCTGGAGATACCCTTCGTGTCGTCTGGCGGCATGGCCGACGCACGGTCGCTGGTGGCGTCACTCGCGATGGGAGCCGAGGGAATGAACATGGGTACGCGCTTCATAGCCACCAGGGAAGCCCCGGTGCACGAGAACGTGAAGCAGGCCATCGTAGACGCCAGCGAACTCGATACGCGGCTCATCATGCGCCCCTTGCGCAACACCGAGCGCGTGCTCACCAACCCGGCCGTCGAGCGGTTGCTGGCAAAAGAGAAGGAGCTTGGCGAGAACCTGGGCTTCGGCGACATCATGGACGAGGTGGCGGGCGTGTACCCGCGCATAATGTCCGAGGGCGACATGGACGCGGGCGCGTGGTCCTGCGGCATGGTAGCGGGCCTGATCCACGACATCCCGACCTGCAAGGAGCTGATCGACCGCATAATGTCGGAGGCCGAAACCCTGATCAGTTCGAGACTGGGCAACGTCCTGCAGAACTGATTGCCGGTCCCATGGCCAACGGACCGCCGGGGGGTGGGGCAGGAGTGGCCCGGAGAGAGCAAGTGACAGGGCTGACAGCATGAACAACCTTGTACTGGAGGCGGCGTATTTCGCCGCGTGCAAGCATCGCGACCAGAAGCGCAAGGGAGTCGACGCGTCGCCCTACATCAACCACCCGCTCGAGGTAGCCTCCTTGCTGGCCCGGGTGGGTGGCGTTGACGACCAGGAAACGCTGGCCGCCGCCCTGCTGCACGATACCCTCGAAGACACCGAGACCACGGTGGCCGAGCTGGTCGAGCTCTTCGGCAAGGGGGTGAGCGGCATGGTCGAAGAAGTTACCGACGACAAGAAGCTGCCCAAGAAAGAACGCAAGCAGGAGCAGCTCAATCGCGCGTCGACCCTGTCGCCGGGCGCGGCCCTGGTAAAGCTGGGCGACAAGATCTCCAACGTGCGCGACGTGACCGAGCATCCGCCCGAGGGCTGGGACACCGAGCGTCGGCTCAATTACGTGGACTGGGCGGCAGAGGTAGTGGCCAACCTGCCACATGGCACCAACGCCGCGCTGGAGCAGCACTTCGAAAAAATCGCGGCCGAGGCGCGTAGAGTCATAGCCTGAGCGGGCGGCGTGTTCTATTTTTCGTTTCGCAACTGGTGGCTGATGCTGCGGCTGGGCTGGGCGGCCGAGCGCGGTCGCGCCCGGCGCATGGCGCTCGTGCTGGTGCTGTTGGTCATCCCGCCGCTGGCGCTGCTGCAGGCGCTCTGCTTTGCGCTCGACAACATCCTGTTCCCCGGGCTGCACCGGGTCGAGATAAAACAGCCGGTGTTCATCCTCGGCCACGCACGCAGTGGTACCACGCTGTTGCACCGCCTGCTGGTGAGCGATCCCGACCGTTTCAGTTACTTCAAGGCCTGGGAGATGGCGTTTCCGTCGTTGCTCTCGCGCCGCCTGCTGCAGTCGCTGGCCACCGCCGACCGCTTGTTCCTGGGCGGGCGCGTCGGGCGTGCTGTTTTGCGCGGTGAGCGAGGACTGGTCGACCCCGCGACCGGCGTACACGCCACCGGCCTTCGCAGCCCCGAGGAGGACGACTTCGTGGCCGCCTTGTCCTGCGCTTCGGGCTTCTGGATGGTACTGTTTCCCTTCATGGCCGAGCTCGATGCCTATCACGTCGACCGCTGGCCCGATCGCCGTCGGCGGCGCCTGCTCGGGTACTACCGCGCCTGCCTGCGCCGCCAGCTCTACGCGGCTGGTCCGGGGCACGTGCACTGCAGCAAGAATCCCACTTTCGCCGGTCGCGTGGAGTCGCTCGTCGAGTTTTTTCCAGACGCACGTTTTGTCGTCCCGCTGCGTGACCCGGCCGAGGCCATTCCCAGCCTGCTCAGGCTCATCAAGGGCAGCCTCGCGCGGGCGGGCTGGAGTCGCGAGCAACGCGAGCGTTCCTTGCGCGCGCTGACGGGCATTTCGTTCGCGAGCTACCGCGACCCGCTGGCAGCACTCGATCGTCACCCCGACACCTTGCGCTCGCTGGTTGATTACAACGAATTAGTGGCGTCGCCGTTGGCAACAGTAGAAAAGGTGTACGGCGAGCTGGGCATGGAGATTACACAGGAATACCGGGACTGGCTGGGGGATAATGAGCAGCGTGTTCGCGGGCACGAGGCCGTCCACGATTACAGCCTGGAGGAGTTCGGCCTCACGCCCGCGCGACTGGAAGAAGAGCTGGGGGAGCTGTACCAGCGCTTCGGCTGGCCGGTTCTCCGCGCAGACGTCCCGAGCGAGCAGCCCAGTGAGTAAGCCCAGTGAGTAAGCCCAGTGAGTAAGCCCGACGTCGCTTCTGCCGCTGATTTTGCCGCCCGCCTGCGTCCGCCCGGCCCCGCGGTCGAGAACGGTGAAGCCTGGCAGGCATTCGTTGATGCCATTGCCGATGCCGGCCGCGTGGTCACCGCTGCGCACGTCCCCTGTTCGCCCGTGGACCGTGCCGAGGGTTACCGCTACTTAACGCGCCTGGTCAACGCGGCGCTCACCATGTTCGTGGAGTTTGCCGACCCCGACTACCCGGAGTTCGGCCGCCTGATGGACACCAGCGTCAAGTGGGGCCTGGACAACATAGACTGCCTGTACTCCAAGGTCTCGCTGCGCGGACACCACGATTATCTCATCCGCGGCAGTGGCGGCACGGCCCACTACCTGGGCCTTACTGCCACGGCCGGTAAGTTCGGCGACAAGATTCCCGAGGGCAAGGTCGCGCCCGGTGGCGTGGTGGCGAGCATGAACAGCCTCGAGCTTGAGCTCGAAGACGACGGCAGTTTTGAAATAACAGTCTCGGCCGAGCGACCCGACAACGCGCGCAACTGGCTCAAGCTCACGCCCGAGGTTTCAGGGCTGGGCGTGCGGCAGTTTTTCTACGACTGGGCCAACGAGCTGCCCTGGCATCTTACCATCGAGCGCCTGGGCGCCGACGGCCCGCCGCCGCCGCTTACGCCCGAGGACTTCGGCCGCCGCCTGCGCAACGCCATCAGCTTTATAAACCCCGGTTGCGACCTGTGGGATTCGCTGGCCCGGGCCTACCGCGCCCAGCCCACCAACGAGGTCATCATGATCGAAAAGGGCAGGTCGGTAACCGACCCCCTGCAGGACTACGGCTTTGGTTGGTTCCGCATCGAGCCCGACGAGGCGCTGCTCGTGGAGTTCACCCCGCCGCCCTGCCACTACTGGAGCTTCCAGCTCTACAACTGGTGGGGCGAGAGTTTTGACTACACCTACCGGCAGTCGAGTCTCAACGGACAGCAGGCGAGCATTGATTCAGACGGCGTGTTTCGCGGCGTTATAAGCATGGCCGACCCCGGCGTGGCCAACTGGATAGACACCGCCGGCCACACGGAGGGCATGCTCACCCCGCGCTTCCTGCTGGCCGACTCGGTGCCCGGGCAGGGCTACCGCGTGGTCAAACTCGGCGAGCTCGACGCCGCGCTGCCCGCCGACACGGCCAGGGTAACGCCGGCCGAGCGGGCGCAGGTGTTGCGCGCGCGGCGCGATGGCGTGTGGCGGCGCTTCAGGGACTGAGCGGTTGCGGGCATGAAAGAACAGGACCTGAGCGAAAAACTGGTCTCGGTGGCCGACGTGGCCAGGTGGGACCGCGAGGTCGACGTGCTCGTGGCCGGCCTCGGCTGTGCCGGTGCGGCTGCAGCCATCGAGGCGGCGCGCGCTGGCGCCGACGTGCTGGTCGTGGAGCGCGCGAGCGGTGGCGGCGGAACCTCGGCCATGTCGGGTGGGGTCATCTACCTTGGCGGCGGCACCGACCTGCAGCGCGCCTGCGGTTTTCAAGACAGCGCCGAGCAGATGTACGCCTACCTGGCAGCTTCGTGTGGCGACGCGCCCGACCTCGACAAGCTGCGTCCTTACTGCGAGCACAGCGTTGAGCACTACCGGTGGTTCGTGGAGCTGGGCTTGCCGTTCAAGCCCGTTTTCTATCCCCACTACAGCGGTGAGCCGCCTGGCGACGAGGGCCTGGTGTATTCGGGCAGCGAGAACTGCCACCCCTACAACGAGATCGCGCGCCCGGCGCCGCGCGGGCATGTCGCGGCCACCGCCAACCAGACCGGCTGGCTGCTGATGCAGAAACTCGTCGAGGCCGTCGAGGCTTCGTTGGCCACGACGCTCTACGACACGCGCTGCACCGCGCTGGTGGTCGACACGGCGGGTGCGGTTGTGGGCGCGTTGCTGGCCAACACCGACGGCGAGCTGGCGGTACGCGTGCGCGGTGGCGTGGTGCTCACCACCGGTGGTTTTATCTGTAACAGCTCGATGCTCGAGCAGTATGCACCAACCGCTGGCCGCTGCCTGTTCAAGGTGGGGGCCGAGGGCGACGACGGCAGCGGCATAGGCCTGGGCATGGCCGCCGGAGGCCATGCCATCAACATGGAGATGAGCTCAATCTCGTTGCCGCTCACACCGCCCAAGAGCCTGCAACGCGGCATACTCGTCAACGAGCAAGGCCAACGCTTCATAAACGAAGACTCCTACATGGGCGCGCTCGGCTACAGCGTGCTCTACGGGCAGCAGGGCCGGGCCTGGTTGATACTGGACGAGGCCTGCTGGGAAAAACCCGAAGTCGAGCGGCCGATTGCCGGCGTGGGCGAGTCGGCCGAGGAACTCGAGCAGACCCTTGGCGTGCCAGCGGGCAGTCTCGTTGCCACGCTCGCGGAGTATAACCGCGGGGCCGAGCAGGGCAGTGATCCCGGGTTTCACAAGGCCGAGTCCTACCTCGTGCCGCTGCGCCCGCCTTACGGTGCGCTGGACTGCACGGTCGAAAACTCCATGTTCGCGGTCTTCACGCTCGGTGGGCTGGATACCGACGCCGACGGGCGCGTGCTCGCGGCCGACGGTGGTGTGGTGGAGGGACTGTACGCAGCGGGTCGAGCGTCGGCCTGCCTCGCCGCCCCCGGTTACAGCAGCGGGTTGTCGATCGGCGACGGCACTTTTTTCGGTCGCCGCGCCGGCCGCCACGCCACGGGCCTATGACCGCGGGCTCGTTCAGCGGCAAGGCAGCCATCACGGGGGTGGCCGAGACCGACTACCTCAAGGGCAGCGCGAGCACGCCGGTGGAGATGATGTTGGACGTTGCGCGGCGGGCTGCCGACGACGCCGGCATCAAGGTGGCCGACATCGACGGCATACTGCCTCCGCCCTGGTACACCAGCTCCGAGGAACTGGCCGCCAACCTCGGTATTTCCGAGCTCAACTACGCGGCCATAAGCGCCCTCGGCGGCGCCGGGCCAACGGCCTCGTTGCAGAACGCGGCGATGGCAGTGAGCGCTGGCCTTGCCAGCAACGTGCTGGTGCTCGTGGGCTGGAACGGCCACAGCTTTCTGCGCCCGCGCGAGGGCAGCGACCCGCCGCGCCACGGGGTGACGGCGAGTTCGGCCATGGACGTGCTGGTGGATTTTGTCGTTCCTCACGGCGCCGTCATGCCGGTGCAGTTCTACTCGCTGATCTGCATGCGCCACAAGCAGCTCTACGGTGTGAGCGACAGCGACACCGGCGAGCTGGCGGTCACCTTTCGCCGGCACGCCCAGCTGCACGAGCGCGCACTCATGCGCGGCCGTGAGCTGGAGATGGACGAGTACCTCGCCAGTCCCTGGGTGAGCGAGCCCATGCGCGTGCTCGACTGCTGCCAGGAGACCGATTGCGCGGCGGCCGTTATCGTCAGCAGCACCGAGCGTGCCCGCGACCTTGCCCGCCCGGTGGTGCGCATACTGGGTGCAGCCGAGGGTCATCCCTGGCCGGCCGACGACATGGCCAGCCGCGAAGACTTCTTCCGCGTCGGGCTCGACCAGGCCGCGCCGCGGGCGCTGGGCATGGCCGGGGTGAGTGTCACCGACATGGACTTTCTACAGATCTACGACTGCTTTACCTACGTTGTGCTGTTGCAGCTCGAGGCGCTGGGCCTGTGCGAGCGCGGAGCCTCGGGCGAGTTCGTGAGGGGTGGCACACTGTCGCTCGACGGCGGCCGCTATCCCACCAACACCCACGGCGGGCTGTTGTCGCAGGGCCACTGCTGGGGATTGAACCACCTCGTGGAGGCCACCCGGCAGTTGCGCGGCGAAGCCGGCGCGAGGCAGGTTCGCGACGCGCGCCTGGGGCTGGTCACCGGCTGGGGAGATTTCGGCGACGGCAGCCTCGCCGTGCTGGCGGCCGACTGATGGGCGAGATGAAAAAAAATGTGGACGACTACCCGCTGCCCGCTCCCACGCCGCCCGGCGTGGCGGGGCAGTGGTACCGCGAGCTGGCCGCCGGTCGCCTGGCCTTCCAACGCTGCGGGGATTGTCGGCGCTGGCAGCATCCACCGCGCCTGGCCTGCGCTGGCTGCGGCACGGGCGAGTTGGCCTGGCAGCAGGTGTCGGGCCGCGGCAGGGTTTTTTCCTGGACGGTGACTCACCGGCCACTGCACGGTGCCTTTGCCCAGGTGGTCCCCTACGCGGTGGTGATCGTCGAGCTCGAAGAGGGGTTTCGCCTCGTGTGCTCGACCCGCGGCATCAGCAACGACGAGTTGCGCCTGGATCTCCCGGTACTGGTTGAGATTGCCGCGGTCAGCGACCGGACCGCTCTCCCTTTCGCCCGCGCGGCTGACTGACAGCCCGGCGCTGATTTGCCCGGCTACTCCCCGGTGAACAGCGGCTTGCGTTTTTCCTTGAAGGCCCGCGGGCCTTCGCGTGCGTCTTTTGAAGTCATCACGGCCATCGATACCTCGTCTTCTATCTTGAAAGCATCGGCCAGCGGCAGTCCGCTTGAGCGCAGAATGCCCTCCTTGATTTTCTGTACCGCCAGCGGGCCGCAGTCGGCCAGCACGGCGGCCAGTTCGAGCGCGCGCTTCAAGGCCTCGCCCCTTGGCACGACGTAGTTGAGCAGTCCCATGTCCAGGGCCGTGGCTGCATCGAAGGGCTCGCCCAGCATGAGTATTTCCATCGCCCGCGCCCACGGCACCTGTCGCACAAGGCGGGTTAGCGAACCGCCACCGGGCAGCAGTCCGACGCGTGCCTCGGGCGTGCCGAACACTGCGTTGTCCGAGGCCACCCTGAGGTCGGTGGCCTGCATGATCTCGGTGCCGCCGCCCAGGGCGCGACCGTTCACCGCGCATATGACCGGCTTGTAGAGCTCAAAGTTGCGCAGTATGGCGTCGGTAAACAAGGTGAGGTCGCCCATCAGGCGCTCGTCCCAGTCGTCCTCGGGCTGTCTCGCGCCGGTAATCAGCGGCATGGTCAGCTTGAGGTCGCCACCGGCGCAGAAATCTTCATCGCCCGCGCCGGTGAGTATGGCCACCCGGAGATCGCTGTTGTCGCGGTACTCGTGCCAGGCCTCGGCCATCAGCACCAGCATCTGCGGGCTGAGCGCGTTGCGCGCCGAGGGCCGGTTCATGGTCAGTACCATCACGCCGCCAGGGCGGCGCTCTACGAGCAGGTGTGATTCTTCGCTCATGTTGTTCTCCCTGGGCGGTTGCCGGCCGTGCCCTGATCGTCTACGCCGGTTGGTCATAAGGGCCGCATCAGGGCAGCATAAAGACAGCGCGGGGCGGGCAATGCAACGCGCTCAAGAGGGGACAGAGATGATGGACGTAGTCATTCGCGGCGGCGAGTTGATAGACGGCAGCGGCTCGGGGCGGCGGCGCGCCGACCTGGGTATAAAAGACGGCGTGATTTCGGCCATAGGCGAGATCAACGAAAAGGCCGACCGCGTCATCGACGCCGACGGGCGCGTGGTCTGTCCCGGCTTCATCGACGTGCACACCCATTACGATGCCCAGGCTTTCTGGGACGGCACGCTCAGCCCCTCGCCACTGCACGGTGTCACCAGCGTGTTCGGCGGCAACTGTGGCTTCAGCATCGCTCCGCTCAGCCCCTCTGCCGGCGACTATCTCGCGCCCATGCTGGCGCGCGTGGAGGGCATGCCCCTCGAAAGCCTCGAACAGGGAGTGCCCTGGGATTGGACGAGTTTTGGCGAGTACCTCGATCGCCTCGAGGGCCAGTTGTCGGTCAACGCGGGTTTTCTCGTGGGCCACTGCGCCATCCGTCGCGTGGTCATGGGCGAGCGCGCGGTGGGCGAAGAGGCGAGCAGTGAAGAGCTAGCGGCCATGAAGACATTGTTGGCCGACAGCATTGCCGAGGGTGGCATGGGTTTCTCGTCCACCGTATCGCCCACCCACAACGACGCATCCGGTGACCCGGTGCCCTCGCGCCACGCCTCGCACGACGAGCTGGTCGAGTTGGCCGCTGTGCTGCGCGACCACCCGGGCACCTCGCTTGAACTGATACCGGGCGTGGGCGAGTTCAGCGATGAGCAGGTGCAGCTCATGGTCGACATGTCACTGGCGGGCGAGCGGACGCTCAACTGGAACGTGCTCGCACCCAACTCGCTGTCGCCCGACTTTTCTGACACGCAGATGGGCTACAGCAGCATCGCCGCCGAGCAGGGCGCCGGCGTGGTGGCTCTCACGGTGCCGCAGCCGATGCTGCTAAGGCTGAACCTCTACTCGGGCTTCGTGCTCGACGCGCTGCCCGGCTGGGACGAGTTGTTTCGCTTGCCCCTGGAGGAGCGCAAGCGGGCCCTGTCCGACCCCGCTTACCGCGCCACGCTCGACCAACGCGCCAACAGCGACGAGGCGGGCATGCTCAAGGCCCTTGCCGATTGGGGCGCGATGACCGTGGACCAGGTTGTTGAGCCCGCCAACGAGAAGTTCAAGGGGAGGTGCATAGGCGATATAGCCCGCGAGCAGGGTAAGACGTCTTTCGATGCCCTGGTTGACCTCTCCCTGGCTGACGGCTTGCTTACATCTTTCATGCCGCCTGCTTTCGGGGGCGACGAGGCCAGCTGGCGCGAGCGCGGGCGCGTGTGGCTCGACGAGCGCACGGTCATCGGTGGTTCGGATGCTGGCGCTCACCTCGACATGATAGACACCTTTGCCTTTTCGACCCAGGTGCTGGGCAACGGCGTGCGCGAGTACGGCTTGCTCGACCTCGAGCAGGCCGTCCACCAGCTCACCCAGGTGCCAGCGGAGTTGTACGGGCTGCGCGACCGCGGCCTGGTCAAGCAGGGTTGGGCGGCCGACCTCGTTGTCTTTGACCCCGACGAGATCGCTCCGGGCGAGACCTACACGCGCACCGACCTTCCTTGTGGTGGCGGCCGGCTCTACGCGGAGGCCCTGGGTATCGGCCACGTGCTGGTCAACGGCAGCGAGATCGTGCGTGACGGCGAGTTCACCAGCGAGCGCCCAGGCCGCGTGTTTCGGTCGGGCCGCGACACTTCCTGAAAAGGGGGAGGCGTCCCGGCTCGCTACCCTCCCGGGCTCCGAGCGTTCGCGTCGACACGCCTTTCGCACAGCGGCGGTTGAAAATATATTTCGTGGTAGGGGGAAACGATTCCCGCAGGCGGCAAGTTTTCGGACCGTTGCAGCCCCACGGGGACGCCGTATTCCCAGCATTGGCAAGGACAGGCCGGTTTCAGAAAAAAGCGTGGGCCTGTGTGTAAATGTGCTTTGACCAACTAAACATCAGCGGATAAATATTCCCCAGAGCAAGGAGGTGTCGAACGATGGTTCGCCTGACGTCCCTGCCGCCCAACAGTAAATTGTCCCACCCCGCTGGATCCAACGGCGAACCCGGAGCCGTGGCCGCGTCAGAGGTTTTCTACGAGCTCGCGGGCCTGCTCGACGTGGCCTTCCGCGTTTTCGTCTCAGACCCCGCGGCGAGTAATCCCCACGGCGCCACCCCGGCCCAGCTCAGGGTCTTGCAATTGCTTGACCTCAGGCCGGGAATACCGGTAAGCGAGGTCGCGCGCAGTCTCGTGGTTACCGCACCCACGGCGTCGGTTACCCTGGCCAGGCTCGAGAAACAGGGCTGGGTTTCCAGGAGCGAGGATCCCGGCGACGCCAGGAGTCGGCTGTTCAAACTCAGCCGCGGAGGTCGGGCTGTACTGGCAAGCTTCCAGGCGGTGCAGGTGCAACGGGTCGAGCGATTGCTCGACAGGTTTTATCCCGACGAAATAGAAACCTTCCGCTCGTTGTCGGCGCGTGCATCGAGCGCCATCGCCGAGCTCTACGGTGAGGCGTCCGGCAGCGGGTCGCCGTGGAGCAAAAAAAGATGAAGCCCGCATTAGACGGTTGCGGCGCAGCGGCGATTTTGCTCCCTGTCCTGCTTGCGGCTGTTTGTCAGCCGACCGAATCGCTGGCCGCGTCGAGCGGCGAGGATCTGTACCTGGCCGAGTGCGCCCAGTGCCACGGTGTGCAGGGAAGGGGCGACGGGCCGGTGGCCGAGCTGCTCGATCCTCGACCGCGAAATTTTCACGACGGTTTGTATAAACTTCGCAGTACCGAGAGCGGTGAGTTGCCCACCGACGAGGATCTGCTGCGCACCATCGGCCGCGGTATGCCCGGCAGTGGCATGCCCTCGTTCTCCCACCTGGGCGAGGCCAGGCTGGGCCGGTTGCTGGTCTACGTTAAGTCGCTGGGTGGCCCGGTCAACGAAGACGGTAGCTGGTTCGACCTGTACGAGGTCCCCCCGGCAGAAAAAATACCACCGAGGCCACGACCTACGGCCGAGCTCGCCTCCCTGGGCGGGCGGCTGTACTCCGACATGGGCTGCGACGGCTGCCACGGCCAGGGCGGCAGGGGTGATGGCCCCTCGGCCGCCGATCTCACCGACGACAGCGGGCGAAAAATACACCCGCGCAGCTTCGCCCTGGGCGTGTTCAAGGGCGGCGGCCGTCCCGAGGATATATACCTGCGCATACTCACGGGACTTGACGGTACACCCATGACCTCTTTCTGGAAGGATGTTCTCAGTCCCATCGAGCGCTGGGCGGTGGTCGGTCACGTACAAGGGCTGGGTCGTGAGCTGGCAGTCGAGCAGCCTTCACCGACCAGCTTGCAACTGCGCGCCCCGGGGGTGGGAGACAGCAAGCAACTTCGGCGCATGGCCTTGGCCGGCGGGTGGCTCGACTACTACCCGCCGCTCGAAATAGCGGCAGGGGCAACGAACGGCGGCCTGCAGCTGGAGCTGGAGTGGGAAGAACCAGACCCGGCCTGCACCGAGCTCAGCGTGTTGTTCTCGTCGAGGCCTGGTTTTGCCACCTTCGAGCCGGGAGCGGGCAGCTCCGCCCAGCGGGCCTGGAGCTGGAAGGCTGGAGTCGCCACGGCCCACTCCTACGACCGCGCTTCTTCGGGTGACCGGCAGCAGACCGGGACCCCGCCGCTGGTCACCGGTGCCTGCGCCGATGGCCGTTGCCGGGTGGGCATGACGGGGGATCCCGGGCCCACTCCGTCGTCGCTTACCGTGATGATAGGCGGCTGCAGGGGCCAGCAGCGCTTTCTCACTTCGACGGTCTCGATTCGATTGGTCGATTCATTGAGTACCGCCGCGAGGGGGAAATGAAAGGGTGGTACTGAGCAGGCGCGAATTTCTCAAGACCGGGTCGAGCACGGCGCTCGCGCTTTCGCTGGGGTCGCTGTTGCCGGCCTGTTCGCCGGGGGGTGATCAGCCCGGGGTAGCGTCGGGTCCATCGTCGCTGAAGACCTCGCCGCTACCAACGCCGGCCTACGGCGGCTGGAAAGACCTGTGGGCTGAAAAATGGCAGTGGGACCGCATAGCCAAGGGTACCCATCACATCAACTGCTGGTACCAGCGCGGCTGCGCGTGGAACGTTTACGTGAAGGACAACCTGGTACTGCGCGAGGAACAGGTGGCCGCATACGAGGCCACCAACGCAGACGTGCCAGACTACAACCCGCGCGGTTGCCAGAAGGGCGCATGTTTCAGCCACCGCATGTACGACTCGTCGCGCCTGCTGCACCCGCTCAAGCGGGTCGGTGAGCGAGGCGAAGGTCGCTGGAAGAGGGTAGCCTGGCAGGACGCGCTCGACGACGTGGCTGACAAGCTCATCGACGCCATGGTCGAAGACGGCCCGGGATCGCTGTACTGGGACTTCGGCACCAGCGTCACCAACGGCGGCCACGGGGTGGCCGTTACGAGGACCGCCCACGTCACCGGCAGCGTGATGCTCGACGACAACTCGGAAATAGGAGACCATCACCCGGGCGCGTTTGTCACCACGGGCAAGATTTGTTTCGCCAGCTCCGCCGACGACTGGTTCTACTCCGATCTCATCCTGGCCTGGGGCGGCAACCCGGTTTACACGCAGATTCCAAACGCTCATTTCATAACCGAGGCCCGCTACAACGGCGCCCACCTGGTGAGCATCGCCCCGGATTACAACGCCACGAGCGTGCACGCCGACCAGTGGGTGACGGTGGCCGTGGGCAGCGACGCGGCGCTGGGCCTGGGCATGGCGCGGGTGATAGTCGAGGAGGGACTGTACGACCAGGGCTTCGTACGCGAGCAAACCGATCTCGGCTTGCTCGTGAGACGCGACAACGGGCGTTTCCTGCGCGAGGCCGACCTGGTGAAAGGTGGCAGCGACGAGCGCATGTACTGCTGGGACGAGGTTTCAGGAGGCGCGCGCGCGTTGTCCCGACGCAGCCTCAAACTGGAAGGCCTGCGGCCGGCGCTGCACGGGGAGTTCACGGTCAACTGCCTCGAGGGCCGGGTGGCCGTGCTGCCGGCCTTCGAATTGTTGCGCGAGAGCCTGGTCGACTATGATCCCGCCTCGGTTGAGCGCGTCACCGGCGTGGCGCCGGCCGTCTTAGAGGCGCTGGCGCGGCGCGTGGCCTCGGCCCGCGCTGTCACCATACTCACGCAGTCGAACTTCTCGAAGGTCTACCACGGCATAGAGATGGAGCGCGTGCAGCTCCTGCTGCTGGCGCTGTGCGGGCAGATAGGCCACCGTGGGGCGGGCTTCAGTGCGTTTCCCTGGCTCACAATAGAGTCGCCCGAGGTCGCCGGCGTGTCGTCGGGCAGCCTTTCTTTGCGCCTGGGGGCCATCGCCATGGGACTGAAAGCGGCACCCGGCATGGCTGCTGCCCGCGCACGCGGCGAGACCACCGAGATGTACCTCTACGAGCGCGCGCGCGAGGAATATTCGCGCGGCGGGTTTATATCGTCGGTGCTGTTCTTTCACCTCTTCGGCGGCCTCGACGTGAACAGCGGCAGTTCAAAAAAATGGGAGACCTCGCTGCCGCGCGAGTTGGACGACTACCTCGACGAGTCGATAGAAAAAGGTTGGCAGCTGGCACCGGTCACCCCGCCGCGGGTGTTGATGTCGGTGGGCGGTAACATGTTGCGCCGCGCGCGTGGCTACGATCGGCTGGTGAAGCACCTGCTGCCGCGGCTCGACCTGCTGGTGAGCGTCGACTGGCGCATGAGCAACACGGCCCTGTTCTCGGATTACGTTTTTCCCGCTGCGGGCTGGTACGAAAGAGACGACATTACCTGGGCCACACCGCACGCCCCCTTTGCCCACGTCACGACCGCGGCGGTTGAGCCGTTGGGCGACTCGAAGCCCGACTGGGTGTTTCACTGTCGACTGATGAAGACCATGCAGCGGCGTGCAAAGGAGCGCGGCATAACGACTTACACCGACAGGCACGGCAAGCCGCGGCGTCTTGACCGGGCCTGGGACGAGTTCAGTTTTCACGGCCGCTACACCGACGAAAACCCCGAGGATTTTCTCACCGACCTGCTCAAGGTCAACACCAACCTGGGCGGCATCAGCTGGGAAAAGCTCAAGGAAGACGGCTTCGCCCGTTTCACGTCGCTGGGCATGAGCCCGGTCAACATAGGCAACGCTACCGACATCGAGCCCCACGAGACCATCAATCCCAACACCTGGTACACGCGCGACAAGAAGCCCTGGCCAACGTATACCCGCCGCATGCAGTTCTACGTTGACCACGAACGCTATCTCGAGCTGGGCGAGCAGTTGCCCGTTCACATTGACAATCCGCCCATAGGCGGCGATTACCCACTCGCCCTCACCGGCGGTCACGCCCGCTGGTCTATACACGCCTCGTGGCGTGACAACGCGCTCATGCTCAGGCTGCAGCGCGGCGAGCCGGTGGTCATCATCGGTCCGATCGATGCCCGTAACAGGGGCATCGCCGACGGCGACCGCGTGCTGCTGCGCAACGATACCGGCCGGGTCTACATGAAGGCCAAGGTCACGCCCTCGCTCAGGCCAGGGCAGGTCACCGTCTACCACGCGTGGGAGCCCTACCAGTTCGAGAAGGGAAGCTCTCACCAATCGTTGTTCGCGTCGCCCATAAACCCGCTGCAACTGGCCGGCGGATATTACCACCTCAGGCCCTGGATGATCCAGGGAGAACCGGGCCAGTGCGACCGCGGCACCAGGGTCGAGATAGAAAAAGCCCCAGCGTAGCACGCGCTGATGGGCGGGAGTTGAAAGATGAAAGAGAAGAAGTGGGACGTGATCGTGATCGGTTCGGGGCCCGGTGGGCTCGCGTGTGCGGCCATGCTGGTGAAGTCGGGTAAGCGCGTGCTGGTGCTCGAAAAAAACGACCACGTGGGTGGCAAGCCGGTCACCGTGGAGCGCGGGGGCTACCGCTACGAGCTGGGACCCAAGCTGCAGGTGCCCATGCGTGACCCGGCCTTCCGCACGCTCTTTCGCGAGCTCGGCATGGAGGATCGCCTGGGCCAGGTGCTGCTCGACGCGGCGACCCTCTGCTACCGTCCCGACGGGTCGGGTGAGTTCCGCGTGCAGGTGGCCCCCCAGACCGGCGACGACCCCACACCGCTGTTTGATCTCTGGGATCTCGACGATTCCGAGCGCGAGCGCGCGATCGCGGCGATGGCCGAGATGGTGAGCCTGGACGGTGACGCGCTCGACGAACTCGACGAGGTCAGCATGAAGGACTACCTCGCCACGCTGGACGTGCCCTGGGGGCTGTACAGCTACATGGCCATGCACGCCAACGCTTCGCTGGCCGAGCCCATAGACCGCGTGGCCGCCAGTGAGCAGCTCCGCATCATACAGGAGATAGCCGCGAGCGGCGGTGGCGGTTACTACCTGGGTGGCTTCGGCCGCGTGCTCGCCGACGTGGCGGCCTGGTTGCGTGCCAACGGCGCCGAGATACTCACCCGCCAACGAGTGGGCGAAATCCTGGTCAGCGACGGACGCGTGCGCGGCGTGGCCACCGCCGGAAGCGACTTCCACGCGCCGGTGGTCGTGAGCAGCGCCGGCATACAGCCCACGGTGCTCAAGCTGGTGGGCGAGCGCCACTTTGACCAGGGCTTCGTTGAACGCTTGCGCGCACTGGAGCCCGGCGGGGGATGGGCAACGGTGCGCTACTTCCTCGACCGCCCGGTACTTGAGACCGGCATGGCGCTGGCCTACTCCGACCAGAGCTGGTGGGATCTTGCCAGGGCCCGGGCCGTCGACGACGGCGAGATACCCGACGAGGTAACGCTGTTTCTCACCGTGCCGGCCGTGTTTGATCCCACGATGGCACCGGCGGGCAAGCAGTGTGTCATAGCCGGCACCCTGTGCTCGCCGGACCCCTTGTCGAAGACCATAGAGCCGCTGTACCGGCGGGTTGACGCGATGTTCGAGCGCGTGTTCCCGGCGGCCTGGCACGCGGTCGAACGCAAGGAATGCGATGGGCCACTGGAGGTGTCCGATGGCACGCGCGACTCGGTGCTGCCCGGCCAGGGCGGCGAGTGCGTTGGCCTGGGCCAGGTCGTGGGCCAGTGCGGCCGGCTCAAGCCTGACCCCGAGTTACCGGTGGACGGGCTGTTCCTGGCCGGTTGCGACGCCGGTGCCCCGAGCATGGGTACCCACCAGGCCACCGGGTCAGGAATGAAGGTGGCGGGACTGGTCGAGCGCTGGTTCGATCACGCGTACGCGACGTGAGCGGGGCGGGTGACGTGAGCGGGAAGCGCGGCGTCGGTCCTGCGGGCTCTGAAGCCGCGACCATAAGCAGGCGGGGTTTCCTGGCCGGCGCCTCCGTGGGCGCGGGCGTGCTGATGCTCAACATGTCCTGCCTCGGCCCCGGTGGTGACAACGGGCCGGCAAACGGGGGGTCGGCCAGCGGGCGGGCGCGCGAGCTCGTCGATCCGCTGGTCTACGGTGACTGGCGCGACGTGCACCGCGAGAAATGGACCTGGGATTCCATCGCGCGCTGCACGCACTCGCGGGCCAACTGCATATCGGCCTGCGCGTGGGACGTGTACGTCAAGGACGGCATCTGCTGGCGCGAAGAGCAGGCCCCCTTGTACGAGGCCCCGCGGCCGGACGTGCCCGACGCCAACCCCCGCGGGTGCCAGAAGGGCGCCTGTTACACCGACCTGCAGGCATCCGGCTCAAGGGTGCTGCACCCGCTCAAGCGCGTTGGCGAGCGCGGCGCTGGCAGGTGGAAACGCGTGAGCTGGGAGCAGGCACTGGGCGAGATAGCCGACAAGCTCATAGACGCAGCCTTAGAGCAGGGAAGCGAATCCATAATCTACGATCACGGCACCACCAACGCCGGTTACGGCCCCGAGACGGCAGGCGAGATACGTTTTGCCGAGGCGTTGCAGGCCACCATGCTCGACTCCTGGTCGGGCGTTGGCGACATGCCCATGGGCTGCGTGCAGACCTGGGGTATGTATAACTGTGAGGGTACGTCCGACGACTGGTTCCGTTCAGACTACATCGTTGTGTGGATAGGCAACCCGGCCTACACGCGCATACCCGACGCGCACTTCATGTACGAGGCCCGCTACCGCGGGGCGAAGTTGGTAGTGATAAGCCCCGACCTGAACGCCACCGCCATACGTGCCGACCTGTGGCTCAACCCCAGGCCGCAGAGCGATGCGGCCCTGGGCCTGGCCGCTGCCCAGGTCATGGTGGAGGAGAGTTTGTACGATGCCGACTACATGCGCGAGCAGACCGACCTTCCGTTGTTGGTGAGAGAGGACAACGATCGTTTTTTGCGCGAGTCGGACTTGAAACGCCACGGCCGCGACGACCTGTTCTACGCCTGGGACGAGGTCAGCGATGGCGTGATCAAGGTCCCGGGCTGCCAGGGCCATGGCGGCCGGACGTTGTCATACGGAAAGGCGCGACCGGCGCTGGAGGGCAGCCACGAGTTGCGCCTGGCCGATGGTTCCACGGTCACCGTGCGAACCGTGTTCGATCGCCTCAGGGAGAGGCTCGAAGAACACACACCCGAGAAGACCAGGACCACCACCGGCATTGCCCCGGCCGTAACGCGCCGATTCGCGCGCGAAATGGCGGCCGCCGGCTCGGCCATGATCTTTGCCTCCTGGGGCGCGTGCAAGCTGCACCACAGCGATCTCATGCAGCGGGCCATGATACTGTTGATGGCCCTCACGGGTAACCAGGGCAAGCCCGGGGGCGGCTTGCGCGTGGCCGCGTGGTGGGGGCTCGACGGCCTCGATCGGCTGGGCGGAACCGGCCTGTCGCTGGTGGAAACGCTGCGCGTAATCCCCCGCGCCATTCGGGGCCTGGCACCGCGCGATTACGAGGATCTGTTCACGCAGTTCAGCTACAAGAACGCCAACATGCCGCTAATGCCGTTTCTCTACGTGCACGGTGGCTATCGCGAGGCATGGTCGGACCCGGCCCAGGTTGAGAAGGGCCTGCCTCGCGGGATGGAAGCCTACCTCAGGGAGTCTCTAGACAAGGGGTGGTTTCCCATGCACCCGGCAGAGGACAGGCAGCCGCGGGCGTTCATATTCACCGGCAGCAATCCGCTGCGACGCTGGCCCGCTCCGCAACTGGCCAGGGAAGGACTCTGGCCCAAGCTCGACTGCGTGGTGTCGATCAACTTTCGCATGAGCACCACCTCGATGTGGGCCGACTACGTACTGCCCGCTGCCGGTTACTACGAAAAATACGGTATCAAGTACGCGCAGAGCTACGTGCCTTACATCATAACTTCTGACAAGGCCGTCGAAGCGCTGGGCGAGTCTAAGTCGGAGTGGGAGATCCTGGGGCGCCTCGCCGAGAAGGTTGCCCTGCGCTCGAAAGAGCGGGAAGTGGGCAAGGTGAGAGGTTACCGCGACAAGCCCCTGGACCTGGGCGATGCATACGCGTTCTACACGTCCAAGGGTCGTTACAAGCCCCACGAGAAAGATGACCCGGTCAGGCTCATGGACGACATTTTCAGTCGCAGCCCCAGCATCGGTAAACCCAGGGCCAGGGACGTGCTCAAGAAAGGCGCGGTTCGCATCAAGGGGACGGCCAGGCCAACGCCCATCTACCAGACCAGCAGCGACTTTGACCCCGACGACACCACCTGGCCGCACGGCTGGATGGCTTCGGGCAAGGTAGCCTGGCCTACGATAACCGGCCGCCAGCAGTTCTACCTCGATCACCAGTGGTATCTCGAGGCCGACGAGGCGTTACCCAGGCACAAGGATCCCCCTGGGACCGACAGCAGGTTTCCGCTGCGGGTAAACGGTGGCCACACCCGTTGGAGCATTCACGCCATATGGCGTGATCACGACCTTATGCTGCGGTTGCAGCGCGGCGAGCCGGTGTGTTTCGTGAGCCCGGTGGACTGTCGCCCGCGCGGCATAGCCGACGGTGACGCGGTCGAGGTTTTTAACGACCACGGCGCCTTCGAGGCCATGGCCAAGCTCTCACCCTCGGTGCAACCCGGCGAGGTCATAATCTATCACGCCTGGGAACCGCACCAGTTCAAGAACTGGAAGGGGCAGCAGGAACCGGTGCTGGCTCCGTGGAAGCCGCTGCACCTTGCCGGCGGCTACGGCCACATTCACTACCGCATGTTCTACGGCTCGCCCGGTCACGCACCCCGGGGTGCGCCGGTCGACATGCGCCGTGCTTGAAAGGGACAGCGCTTTCCTAGCCGCCGGCCAGCGGCGAGAGCACCGACACCTCGTCGCCGTCCGAGAGCGTGGTTTCCGACAGCCGTGGCAGGGGCACGCGCTCCCCGTTGAGCAGTATAGATTCGGCCACGACCTCCGACTCGGCCAGGCAACGCGAGAGCTTGACCCCGGCTTTCTTTTCAACGCGGACGAACGCGTCGGCCATGCTGCAACCGTCGGGTAGTCGCAGCTTGCGGTCGAAGGACACAAAAGTGTCGAGCATGTACCCGCGTATGAAAAAGCGTACCTTCACCGGCTTGATGGCAGACGTCGGTTTCAGCCGACGAGGTCGGCCAGGGTTTCTTCGATGCCCAGCGCTTTTGCCCTGTCGGCAGACACCCGCCCGCTCTCGCGGTCCCAGTCCATGGCATCGAAGTACATGTCCTTGAGTTTCTGCTGGTCGACCTTCACGCCGGCCAGGGGGCCGTGCTTGAGCGGCACTTCGCCCGTCATGCGCGGGTGGGCCTTGAAGTCGGCGGGCTTGATGCCCTCGCGCACGTTGAAGGCGTGGCGCATGTTCTGAATGCGTTCGCCTGCATCGAGGAATTCGTCGTCGGTCATGTCCCAACCGGTGGCCGCGTTTATGAGCCGCGAGTAGGGGAGTCCGCCTGTCAACTGCGAGAACATGCACAAGCCCGAACCGTTGAGCGCCTGGTGGTGGTTGCTCCAGATGCGCTGGGCTTCGCCCTTGCCCTCGTAACTGCGCAGGCCCACGCTGGCGGCTTCCACGGTGGCGGGCTTCGCGTCGGGCAGCGGCAGCTTCATGCCGAAGGATTCGTTCCAGCTCGCGTTGCCCGTCGTGTGACGTCCCGGCGTGGGGTCGGCCACGTAGCCGGTGCCCATTGACATCGAGAACTTGGGGTCGTGGTAGGCCGGTTCCTGGCCGTGCACGTGCACGGCAGCCTCGCGGGCGCCGTCGGTGCCCAGGCGCTCGGCGGCCTTGGCGCTGCCGTCGGCAAACAGGTCGCCGCAGCCCTCGCGCGTGGCCATCTTGCGGGTCATCTCTACGATGGCCTCGGCGTTGCCCCACCTGAGGTCTACGCCGTCGAGCTCGTCGATAGTGAGAACGCCCTTCTCGTAGAGCTCGGCCACCATGCCCAGGGTGGCGGCCGCCGACACGGCGTCCATGCCGTAGTTGTTGCAGATGTGGTGGCACATGACGACCGATTCGAGGTTGTCGTTGAGCATGTTGGCGCCGAATCCACACAGGGTTTCGTAGTCGGGTCGGCGCACCTGGTCGGTCTTGTAGGCGCCGTCCTTGACCGACACCACGCCCTTGCACACCAGCGGGCAGTCGCCGCAGGAAAGCGAGCGGTCTATGTAACGCTGCACGGCCTCGTCGCTCACCTTGTAGGCCTTGGTCGAGAGCGGGAAGTCCTTGCTGCCGGCGCCGGTCCAGTTTTTGACCGGCGCGTCGCCGTTTTCGGTCGACACCGAAACAGCCGAGGTGGTGCCCATTTTACGCCAGGTGCGTATCATCGGCGCCTGGTTTCCACCCACGGGCAGCTTCAGCCCCAGCTTGGTTATCATGCGGTAAACGAAACCCATGAAGCGGTTGGTCTTCATCACGTAGGCCATGAAGCGCACCAGCAGGCTGTGGGCCTCGCGGTAGGGCAGGTTGATCTCTTCGCACAAGGCCTTGAAAGCGGCGGGGTGGGCCAGCGGCACCTGCCCGCTTCCCTGCACGGCTATGGCCTTGAGTTTCTTGGAGCCGAGGATGGCGCCGAAACCCTGCCGCCCCCAGGCGTGGTAGCGGTCATTGATGACCGCGGCGATGAGCGACTGTTTTTCACCGGCCGGTCCAATAACCGAAAAACCCGTCTTTTCGCGGTCCAGGCGCTCGGCCAGGCGGTCGGTGGCCTCAAAGGTGGTAAGCCCCCACAGGTCGGTGGCGTCTTCAAAGCTGACCTTGCCGTCGCGAATGATGAGCGCGGTGGGCGAGTCGGCGCAGCCGCGCACGAACAAGCCGTCGTAGCCGCAGCGCTTGAGCTGGCCGGCTATAGCACCGCCCGAGTTGGAGTCGGCCCAGGTGCCCGTCAAGGGGCTGCGCGACACGATCTGGCTGCGGCCGGAAAACGGCGTGCCGTAGCCCGTGAGAGTGCCCGCCACTATGCCGAAGATGTTGTCGGCCGACAGCGGGTCGGTGCCCGGCTCGAGGTTGCGGTACAGCGCCCAGGCTCCCAGCCCGTAGCCTCCGAGGAAGGCCCTCGATACCTCGGGAGACACCACTTCTTCCCAGCTGCGTTTCTCAGAGAGGTCTACCCACAGCAGTTTGCCGGCAACGCCGCCAGCCGCGCGCTCACCGGGGGGTGTGCCGGGGGCTCTATCGTTGTCATGGTTGCCTGGCGGGTCTGCTTCGGGCGGCGGCATAGTTGTCATCGACAGCGATTCTCCAGTTACCGTGGGTTCGTGCAAGCGCGGCAGGGCAGGGCCATTACTAAAACTGTTAACTATTTAAACCAGTATGACGCGGAGAGTCGTGGACGTAGTTGTGCAAAAAGGTTTCAACAGGCCGTCGACTAGCCAGGCGAACAGCCGTCCTCGAATGGGCAGCTGCCTGTTTGATGTAGAAAGGGGGTCGACGTTGGCCCCGGGCTTGAGCTATTCAGGTAGCACGGGATGACGTCGGCGGGGGAGAGGCCAGTTCTCGAGGCAAGTAGCCCGAGGAGACGTTTAACATGGAGATAAAATCATTCGCGACCGCGACCGCCAGCTCCCATGCATACCAGCAGCCCGCGGCGACCGGCGAGGCCTTTGTTTACGACCCGAGGCTGGCACCCCCCAATCTAACGGTGCGTGAGAAGAAAGTGCTGTCGCTGGTCTGCGAGGGCTTGAGCAACACCGAGATAGCGTCGTTGCTAGGCATCTCGGCTGAAACCGTGAAGTCGGAACTCAAGCGCATCTTTCGCAAGATAGGAGTGAGCAACCGCGTGCAGGCAGCCGTGCTGTTGGTCAAGCAGGGTTGGATCTGAGCTCTTCGCGTTCGCCGTCCGCAGCGCGCTCTTGACCGTGGGGCTCGAAGGGCGCCAAATAGCTTCATGAACGTTCTGCCCAGGCGGCTTTCGTCGCTGACCTTGTCGTTGCTGCTCGCGGCGGCACAGCTCGCGCTGGTCAACGATGCCCGGGCGGCCGACTGCGAGCTTCTGGCTGCAGGCCAACAGGCCGGCCCACCGCGCGTGCTCAGCTACCGAAGCCGCGATCACTCCTGCGAGGGCGGCCCCTGTTTCGGATTGGTACTCGACAGCCGTGACGGCGTTCCCCTGCTTGTCTACAACCTGTCTGCCGATGGCCTCGAAGGCGTGGCCACGCTCGAATCTTTCTACGCGGCCGACGGTTTCAGCCGGGCCGCCGACGTATGGGCGGAGTGGCTTGGCGAGGGCCGGGACGCGATTGACGCCGAGTTTGTCGAAGAGCTCGACCCCCAGCGCTTGCAAACAGTGGTCGAGCCGGTGGTCAACATTTCGGTTGCCGACCTGCTCAACGAGCGCGTCGTGGTGCTGGGCGCCGGCTTCAATTACGCCGCGCACGCGCAAGAAGCGGGTGGTGGCGAGATGTTCCTCTTCGCCAAGCCGGTCGTACCGACCTCTGCTTACTCCGACCTCGCACACCCGGGGCGCGACGCGCTGCTCGACTACGAGGTCGAACTGGGGTTCGTGTTACTCGAGGAGCTGGACCTGGGAAAAATTCCCGCGGCGGGACTGCTCGAGAAACAACTGGCGTGGTTTACGGCCAACGATCTGACCGATCGCAATCCGCTCGTGCTGTTCGGGCCCCGCGGGGCGGGCGACGCCAAGGCTGGACCGGGCTTCTTCGTGGCTGGGCCGTGGATGGTGCACGGGGCCGAGTTGCCGCTGTGGCCTGGCAACGGGGAGCCGCGCGGCCTGCACATGTTTACCCAGGTCAACGAGGAGGACGGTGTCCGTTGCGCGCAGTCGTCCGACACCGGCCTGATGAAAAATCCGCCGGTGGCCATACTTCGTGCCCTGTCGGATCGCGTAGCCCGGGAAGGGCACCTTGCGATAGCCCCGGCCACGCTTGGTGGCGAGCGACGCAAGTTCCAATTGGCGGTTCCGGCGCGCAGGCGGGGCTGGAACACCTACGTGCTGCCCGCGGGCAGCGTGGTGCTCACCGGCACGCCGGCCGGTGTTGCCTTCCAGGCTCCTGGCCTGGTCCGTCGCGCGGGGTACCTGTTCGGGGCCCTGGCCACGTGGACCTGGCCGGTTCGCCGCGCCGCGTTGGCTTCGATGCTCCGCCACCGCGATGAGCTCGACTACCTCGCTGTGGGCGACAGGGTCGAGGCGGGCATAGAGCTGCTCGGCCGACAGTCCTTCCTCGTTACTCCCGGGCGCTGAATTTACCAGCGTTCACCCCCAGCTGTGCCGGGCTTTCGCGCGTGGGCGCAAAGCAGCTCGCACGGCACACGACAAAGCCGTGCGAGGTAGTGGAAACAAGTATTTCGCGCCCCGTGCGGCCTACTATTGTTGTCCCGAAGTATTCTCCCGACCGGGGGGGAAGCCCCTGTTGACAGCCCCGCGTTCCCTGTGCCGTTGTCAACAGACGACCCTGTTAAGGGTCCAATACGGAGACAAACAATGTATCACCGCGCTATTGCCGCAGCGCGATGCAGGGCGACCTGTGCCGCGGGGCTTTTAATTTTTATTGCTTCCCTGGTTTCACCGGCCACGTCGGGGGCCCAGTGTACAGCCCCCTGTTTAGACCCGCTGTTGGGGCCCATTGAAAAGTACCTCGGCGATGCCACCGATGTTGCCGCCCTGCCGATCGTGTTCGAGAACGCGGGCAGCGCTGCCCTGCCGCGTTTTGATATCGTCATGGCCAACGTGCCACGCGATCTTTTTACCAACGTGCACGGATCCTTCGGCGACCAGCTGACCGATGCTGCAGGCCAGGGCCTGATCGATGGTGGCGGTGCTCCGTTACTTGGCACCGGCCTGGGCGAGGACCCTGCCTGCTCGCCGCCGCTGATCTGCGCTGGTGACGAGGTCGGTCTTGACGGCTTCGAGGCTACCTTTTTCACCCCCACGGGAAACATCGTATTTGACGCCAACAACGTCCAGGTAGTAGCCCAGGAGAACCTCGACCCTGTCAGCGGGGATCCGCTTGGAGCGTCCCAAAACCAGGTCTGGGTGCTGTGGTCGATTCGTTTCGACGAAGTGGCACCGCTTTCGCCGTCCAGGCTAGTTATCAGCAGCCGGGGCGTGCGCCTGGCCGCCTTTCGGCTCGACGGCGATGCCTCGGTTGACAACGCCCAGGGTGTGACCGCGGTCCTCCTCGATGAGGGTTGCGTGGCCGACAGCAGCAATTTTCCGGTCGCAGCGCTCTGCGATGATCTCAACGGCTGTACCGACGACGCCTGTGATACCGTCACCCACGCCTGTACTAACAGCAACAACACGCTGGCCTGTGACGATTCTGATGCTTGCACCACGGCAGACACTTGCGTGGCGGGAGCCTGCGTGGGTGGAATAGCGCCGGTATGCGACGACGGCGAGTTCTGCACCGGTGTCGAGAGCTGTGACACGATTCTCGGCTGCGTGGACAACGCCGACCCCGTGGCCGACGACAGCGTGGCCTGCACGGTGGATAGCTGCGACGAGATCAACGACGTGATTGTAAACGCGGTCAACGACGCTTTTTGCGACGATGGCGAGTTCTGCACCGGCGTCGAGAGCTGTGACCAGTTGCTGGGCTGCCAGGACAACGCCGATCCCGATCCCGACGACGGCGTGGCCTGCACGGTGGATAGCTGCGACGAGATCAACGACGTGATTGTAAACGCGGTCAACGACGCTTTTTGCGACGATGGCGAGTTCTGCACCGGCGTCGAGAGCTGTGACCAGTTGCTGGGCTGCCAGGACAACGCCGATCCCGATCCCGACGACGGCGTGGCCTGCACGGTGGATAGCTGCGACGAAATCAACGACGTGATTGTAAACGCTGTCAACGACGGCAACTGCGATGATGGGCTGTATTGCACGGGCGTTGAGACCTGCGACGCGGTGGCCGGCTGCCAGGACAACGCCGACCCGGTGGCCGACGATGGCGTGCCTTGCACGGACGACAGCTGCGACGAAATCAACGACGTGATTGTAAACGCTGTCAACGACGGCAACTGCGATGATGGGCTGTATTGCACGGGCGTTGAGACCTGCGACGCGGTGGCCGGCTGCCAGGACAACGCCGATCCCGATCCCGACGATGGCGTGGCCTGCACGGTGGATAGCTGCGACGAGGTCACCGACTCGCTGGTAAATATTACCGACGACGCTTTCTGCGATGACGGCAACGGCTGTACCGACAACAGCTGCGACGTGGCTGCGGGTTGCCTGCTGGCCAACAACGAGCTGGCCTGCGACGATGGCAACGCCTGCACGACAGGCGACGTTTGCGCCGCGGGGTCCTGTGCCGGCGTGGACACATCGCTGGCTGATTGTGAAGACGGCAACCTCTGCACAACCGACAGCTGCGACGCAGCCACGGGTTGTGCCAATCTCGACAACTCGGTTCCCTGCGATGATAGCGACGCCTGCACAACTACTGATACCTGCATGGCCGGGGCCTGCGTTGGCGGATCGCGCCTGGAATGCGATGACGCAAACGGCTGCACCGACGACTTCTGTAATTCGCTTGCCGGTTGTGTGAACGCGCCTAACATCGCTGCTTGCGACGACGGCGACGCGTGCACGACCGCAGATACCTGCGCCGCCAGCGCCTGCGTGGGTGGTGCGGCTCCCGATTGCGATGACGCCAACGGTTGCACCGACGACACATGCGATTCGGCGACGGGCTGCATTAATGTCAACAACGTGGCTTCCTGCGATGATGCCAACGCCTGTACCACGGCGGACACCTGCTCAGCCGGCGCTTGCGTGGGCGGGGTGGCTCCCGACTGCAATGACCTGAACGGCTGCACCGATGACAGCT
>JACKQG010000730.1_pt1 | contig 46776 bp, 55 predicted proteins | sample 8237621 | NCBI WGS metagenome assembly JACKQG01 (sample SAMN15677084, study PRJNA649215) | marine metagenome | biome: marine; feature: Black Sea; material: saline water; isolation source: suspended particulate matter (SPM) from the Black Sea western gyre | collected 2013-06-09/2013-06-10 | depth... | reverse complement strand
GTCCTTTCAGTACACCTGGAAATCCTTATAATGGTACTCTTATATCACAAACTACATACCAAAATGAAGAGGCAGTCATTTATATAAAGGGTGGCCCGGTAACGGTTCATGGCTCATACAGAGGACGTTATACTGTGGTCACTTCTGGCTTTGATGTCATTGATGGTAATGGTGAAGCTATGTCTCAGGGATGGACAACTTACTACCGAGATGCGTGGATTTATAGATTTGCAGGAGGGTCACATACTAATTTTAATACTACACATTCTTGGAATAGTTTTCCAGTAGATACTGTTTTTTCAAATATTTGGATTACGGGTGATTTAAAAAACGCTGATGCTTTTGGCAATAATGGTCCACCCCAACCTATCATTGATGAAAATAGCGATGGAGAAAATGATTGTGCATTTTCTACACCTGGTGATTGTGGTGGGAGTTCAAATATTATGGGTTTGGTTTCTTCGGCAAACGTTATTGTGGCAAATAGTCCTGATAACAGGAATGCAAATAACGAAAATTCAGTAGGGATAAATATTCATGCATCTTTAGTTGCACTTAATGAATCTTTTGTCATGCAATATTGGCAACATAGTATTAATGACCCCGGCACTGGAAGTCAAGAATGGGATGAACCTCCACTTTCTGACAGTAGAGGCCAAGATATTTATGGTACTGATAATACTGACCACAGAGGGTTGTTAAGACTATGGGGTGGAATTATACAATCATATAGGGGGTATATGTTGCGCAACGCAGCAGGTCCATACTCTCCTCCAAATTTTGGAGATATTGGAATGGACAAAGATTATTATTTTGATCAAAATCTTGCCTTTCCTCCACCTTATTTTCCCTACATTTCAAGATGTCCTGATGAAGGTGCTGCAACGGCGGCTATGACCATGATATCGTATCAACCCGTCACAACTGAAGTAAAAACTATTTATGAGAGTGTGGATTAAATTATAATGAGTATTGGAATTGATTTTGGCTTTTCAGACGTGAAAATTATATTCGCTGAGAAAGATGCCGACGGAAATATAGAAATTAAAAAGGCGGGCACTCGCCCCGTAATAACGGGTGATAATGATTTTGACCCTGATAAACTGGCCACGGCACATTGGACTGCTGCCACCCAAGAATTGACCACTGATCTGGGAATTATACCCAAAAAAGTGAAAGATCCTATTTCTTCAATTTCGGGGAGAAACACCAGTGTTAAGCAGTTGACCACCCTTGAAATGGATAAAAACGAGTTGGCCGATTCTTTAGAGTTTGAGGCACGAAAGCATATCCCCATGGATGGTACGGAGCCTGTAATTGACTTTCATATTCTGGGGCAAAATGAACAAGAATTAGATAAAAATGATGTGTTACTCATTGCCACTACAAAGAACACTATTCTTCAGCATGATAAAATAAAAAAATCAACTGGATTTAAGTCAGGTATTTTTGATTCTGATCCTATTTCATTATCAAACACATACAGTCATTTCCATGAATTGCCTGAAGATGGTGTTGACATTATAATTAATATTGGTAATTTTTCAACCACCCTCATTGCGTGGGGACAAAAACATCGCTTTTTTACCCGTGAACTTGATATTGCAGGCTTTCATTTTACAAAGGCTATTATGCAAAAACGTAATATTGACTATAATGCAGCAGAATTGATTAAACGTGCAGAAGGTATCAATTCATTGTCAGATGATGAATCAAGTGAGACTGAAGTTGATCCACTTGCCATCAAAGTGGCTGAATCGACTATTTTCAATCAATTATCAGATGAGTTGAGAAAAACCCTTCGCTATTATATGAAATCCAGTAACCAAGCATTTTTTAATAAATTCTATATTTGCGGTGGCTCTGCGTATGTTCCCGGGTTGGTAGAATTTATTGCTGAAAATTTAAATATCGATATTGAATTCTTAAATCCATTTGAGGGCAGTGCTGAATTTAGTGATATTGAAAATCCGGCTCAATATGCAGTTGCGTTTGGCTGTGCATTGCGTGGATTGGTGGAGGCATAATGAGTAAAAAATATATCATTATTGACCTAAACCAAACGGTTAGTCGCCATCAATTAGAAGAAATTCAACAAGAAAAAAAACGTGATATTATCATGGGAAGTGTGGTGGTTCTGCTCACTGCTATTTTTATTTGGTTTAATGTTATTAATTTTAATTTATCTTCAATTATTGAAGAACGAGAAATTCGGATTGAAAACTTAAATGCCAAAATCCTTAACCTTAAAACAGAAGGTAAAATTAATCTTTCAAAAAAAGATGTTGAATCTCTATATAAGTTTGATGAAAAACGGATTTTTTGGGCTCCAAAAATAATGGCGCTCACCAATTTAACACCTGAGACCCTCTCCATTACTCAAATTGAATTTTTACGAAAAAAACTAAATATATCTGCAATTACAGAATTAGAAGAAGGCGTAAAAGAATTTGATGTGGTAGAAAGTTTTATATCAAAATTGAAATCCAACGATGAATTTTTTGCTGATTTTGAATCCATTCGATTTTTGAATTCATCACAAGATAATGTGAAGGGTCATAAAGCATTTACATTTAAGATCGAGGCCAAATTGAAATCTATTAGTAAACGTAAAAAGAAGAAGCGGAGTTAACATTGAATAAAAATTTAATATTCGCCGGCGTCTTATCATTTATTACATTATTATTCATTATCGAAAATAATTTTTTTGTATCGAAAAAACCTTCAACCATTCGTGGGCTTGAAAAAACATCAAAAAGTACACAGGAGCGATTTAATGCAGCCTCTATTTTATCCAGTGAACTAAAACGGATGTATAATATTTTTGAGACAAATTTGGTGACCAGAGATAATCAAATTGATAAAGAGGCTTCAATTGAATTTCTTGAGTCTTTGACGGATATCATTGAAAAATTAAATATTGCAATATTGAGCATTAAACCTCAAAGGAAAGTCAAAAAGGGGAAATATACGTACATACCCTATGACCTAGATGTTCGCTGCTCTTATGAACAATTTGGGAAACTGGTCAATGCATTAGAAACTAATGACCGTCTCATTCAAATTGATGAGTTTAAATTACAAAATAATGTAGAAAAAATTTCTAAACGAAAAGGTCTGAGTGACCTTATGAATCATAATATAGAAATGAAAATCTCTACAATTTCAATTAATAAGTAGGCTTTACCTTGAATTTAAAACAAAAACTTTTTTGGAATATTCTTACGGGGATTTCTGCCCTCATCATATTATATATGCTATATTCCACATATACATTAAATGAGCAATTTTCTAAATTTGAAACTAAACTGGCAAGAGAAGAAGCTGGTTCTGATACGGAATTGCGCGATATGATTGAAGAGTTAGAAGTAAACTATTCTTCACGTACAAATACTAAATTCAAGATGAATATGGATCCTACAAATTTAGGGCGAGCTCTAAATATCGAAGGTCTGGAAGACTATTACATGTCTGGAAGTGGTAAAATTCACGTTGATTTTATATGGACAAACAAAAAAAATATTACAAAAGCAGCCATTCAATATAAACGAAAAATGCATTTCCTCACAGAGGGAGATACATTGGCTGGTGGAAAAATAATTGAACTATCCCCCACTAAGTTGATCTTCGAAAAAGACGGCGAATCTTCTGAATATGTGGTAGTATCACGATAATTTAACGGAAAGACTAAATGAAGACATTAAAATTACAACTCATTATACTTTTAACATTCTCACTGAGTTTTGCTGCAAATAAAATTTCAGATACAGTAACACTCCATGCAGAGAGTGCTCCCATTGCTTCTGTGCTGGCCATGCTGGCTGAAGAAAGTGGTTACAATATTGTAACTGGCTCAAGTGTAAATGATAAAGAAAAATTAACTATTCACCTAACAGACGTACAAATTGACCAAGCCATTAATCTTGTGGTCCGTGCCTCTGGGCTGAGTTATGAAATTGTGGGGAATTCAATTCTTGTAGCAAATCAATCTAACATTATGGAGGATGTGGGTGTAAAACCGCATGTAATTACACTTCAGTATGCGAATCCAGATGAAATTGTAGGCTTACTTAGTAATGTTACATCTCAAATTACAGTAGAAAAATCAGGCAATCGACTCCTTATTCATGCAAGTCCAAAGAAAATTGCTGAAATAGAAGAAATTGTAAGGCAGATAGATGTACCCGCATTACAGATTATGTTAGAAGCTAAACTGATTGAAGTATCTATGTCTGACCAAGAGACTATGGGTTTGGATTGGGCAAAATTAGCAAAACTTGGATACATTGTGACGGAAGCAGGTTCACCCATTGAATTTGTAGGCGGTGCCACTTCTGGTTCATTAATTCCAGGCTTAACTACCAATCAAAACGAAGATGGGAGTATCTCAGAATTATTGGCACCTGAAAAACCTGGTCTATCCGATGAAATGTATTTTCAACGATTTTCTGATGGTGCTATCCCATTTTCTAATGGAGCCGCAAGACAGTTAACACAATTTGATGTTACTTTAGACTTTCTACTCAGAAATAATAAGGCTGAAATATTAGCCAATTCTCAAGTGGTTACTCTAAATGGGCATGAAGCAGAAATCTCAATGGTTGATGTAGTTCCTTATATTTTATCCAGTGGCGGTGTAGGTGGACAAGTAAAAGTTCAGCGTGAAGAAGTGGGAATAAAATTAAAAATTGTTCCAACGGTAAACTCTGATGGATACATCACCACTTCAGTTACACCAGAAGTGAGTTCAATCTATGATATGATTGGTCCAGATAGAAATATTCCTCATGTAAAGAAAAGATTATCAAATACCACCATCCGTGTTAAAGACGGTGAAACCATCATCATTGCAGGTCTGTTAAGTGCGGGGAAACGGTTAGATGTAAGTAAATTTCCATTATTGTGGAGGCTCCCCTACATTGGTGATAAATTTTTTACCCACACTTCTGAAGTGATTGAAAAAACAGATTTAATCGTTCAAATTACGCCTCGAATTATTCATGATAATTATTCAGGAATTGATAAAAACGAACATCATCAATCTGCTGAAGATAAATTAGAAAATTAGGATTAAACTATGAAAACATTACTGAATTTTAATAAAATATTTATTCTGGGATTACTAATCATTTTATCCTGTGATGATAAAGGTGTAGTTCAACCTACCGTAGACTTTGACTATACCATTGTACTTACACCATCATCAGAAAACGAAACATACTATGCTGATGGTTGCTCTGGTTGTACAGATTATAACCCTATCACATTTATTGCAACTTTAGAAAGTAGTAATGAATCTGTTGCAGGAAAGACCATAAATTTTTCATACAACAGTGATAGTTTTAATCATGCAACATCTCCTTTTAGCAGTGATGGGCCAACCACCCAAAGTAATGGTAAGGCACAAGTTACCTATGACGATCGTGGTTTTTCAGGTGATGTGACCATTAGTGCCTCATTTACTGAATCTACTGGATTTTCTGATTCTACAATAACTACGTCCATCGAAGTCAACCTTCAGCCCTACTATCTTAAGGTAAATGCAGTGTCAATGTATGTTACTAGTTCAGGTATTACCGCTGGTGATTTAAATAGTAGTACCAGCATTTCATTTTTTGTAACTGATGAAAATAATATTGGCCTCCCTAATGTACCCGTTCTATTTTCTAAAAATTCAAGTGTCGGTACATTTTATTCTAACACAAATGCCTTTAATGCAGAACAAGCCAGAACAGATGCGCAAGGTGTTGCTGCAGTAAACTTTACGATTGCAGATGCCACTGTTTCAGAGGAATCAATTGTAATTTCTGCAGTAGTGGACGATAGTAATATTGATGATCCTACCAATTTCACATCTAATACTGAAATTACCATTGTGCCATTAGACATCCCCCAATATACCTTAACCTTAGATAGAATTTCTGAAGGAGAAGAAATTGTTGTTGATGAAGTAACCAGTAATTTATTCTATTCAGATTTAGATGCTAAATCTATAATTTATCAAGCCACATTGAGAGATGGTGATAATGCGGTTGTAGGTAGAAACATTAATTTTTCATATACCAATATGGAAGGTTCTGCAATTACCAATGCATACTTTCAATCCATTGATTTATCTACACAATCAAATGGTACATTTAAAACAGATTATAATGATGGTGGTGAAAATGGAGCTGTAATTATTACAGCTAATTTTTCAGATACTCAATACTCCGTTTCAATATCGAAATCTGACACTTTAACCATAACGCCCTATTATGAAGCAGTGGCTACTGTAAGTGGGTGGACAGATGATCCTGAAATAATTTCTGGGATTGATGCTGCCACTACAGAATCAACAAGAATATGGACACAAGTTTTAGATGCAAACGGCCTCCCTTTAAAAAATGTTCAAATTGTATTTGGTGTTAATGAAAGTTCCGATAATACCCAACCCAATATTGGTTCATTTATTACTGATTTTATTTCTTATACAGATGCTGCAGGTAAAGCCTATGTTGATTATGAAGCATTCCCCAATACGCCTGGCGGTGATTTAAATGTGACCATTGATATTGTGGGAGATCCAGACGAAAATAATGAAAATCATAAAGAAATTTCGATTACAGTTAATGAGCCAAAATTTGACTATTGTCTTCTATTAGAAAGTGCTGAAGGCAATAACTATTCAGATTTAAACAATACCACTACATTATTTGAAGCAACCTTGTTAAATGTTTTCTGTGCAGATGGTATAACGTCTGCTGCATGTTGTGCAGATCCTCTTGTTGTGGCTGATGGTGACCCAGTGGATAACCAAACATTACAAATTGACTTTACAAATTCTGAGCATTCTGTACCCTTGGGTGAAGTTCAATTGATTGACCCCCTTACTGATTCTAATGGTAAAATGAAATTTGAATATTTAGACAATGGTGAAACCGGTTCTATTGATCTTACAGTTTCATACACAGATGTATTTGGGAACTCTCCAGATAATGCAACCAATACATTTACTGTTTACCCCGTTGAACAATTAGTTCAAACCGTATTTTTAACATCTGATCCTGTAGATTATGTAATTATTACAGATACTACGGTTGTGTATGAAACCGTATTCACTACCCTTATTTCAGATAATAATGGGGCATCAGTTCCCAATGTTAATGTTGATTTTTATAATAATTGGACCGTTTCTGATGTTCCTCAAGGTACACTATCCAGTTCAAGCTGCGTTACCTCTGAAAATGGAAGCTGTGAAATAACGCTAACCTCAATTCAAAGCCAAGTTGGTTCTGCTGAAATTGTTGCATGTGTTTCCTTTACAGAGCTTACTAGAGCCTATGAAGAATCCAACGGTGATTTAACATTCTCATGGATTGAAGAGGCTAAGCCTATATCTTCCTCTAAATCTAAAGGGAAAAATAAAAAATCGATTCGTAATAATAATTTTACTTTAAAAATTAATGAGTTTAAAAACTCTTTAGCCTATCAAACTCAAAGTGAAGATAGGGTTGTTTGTGCCAGTGGGGTTTCTGGCTCACATTCAGTTGAATTTATTGAAGAACAACAATACTATATTAATCAAGTTAACTCTATTGATGTATGGGTAATTGCAGAAGAAGTAATTGAAGACAATATTAATGTTACTGTTGTAGACACCATCTTTGCGCGTGCCATTAACAGCGCAGGGCAAGGCCTTAAAAATGTACCTATACAATTCAATAAAACCACGGATGGATTTGGATATATATCTTCTTCTGAATCAATTACTGATTCAACTGGACTTGCAATGACTATTTACTACCCAAATACTGAAAGCTACTCAGGTTCAGATGATACCGTAGATATTAATTTTACGATAGGAGTGGCAGGAAATGATGCAGTGGTAGATGTAAACCAACAAATTACATTGGATACTTCAGGAAATGTAAATGTTGAATTAGATGTGACTTATTTTGACTTTTATCCCAATATCTCAAATATTTCACATATTATGGGAAATGAATTAGGAACGTCTATCGAAGTCGTCGCTAAAGATGAAAATGGTGTGGGTATGGCAAATGTGCCTATCCGATTCTCAATTTCAAGTGCAACTGACCCATCTTGTCAAGGGTCTTCAGGATGTGAAAGTTATAGTAACTCAACTGCCTGTGATGCGGATGCAAGTGGTATTGGTGATTGTTCTTGGAATGTTGTTTCACCCAGCGGAATTTTATCAGAATTTTTAGTTCCAACTTGTTGTGATGATGAAAGTGCATCTGATGATGGTGGTGCGACTGAAACGTCTGATTCCACAGCTGTGACACAACCGGGAGTGGCAAGAATTAGCTATTGGAATTCAGAAGGTCAATCAGATAAACTAAGAGCCTACATTGTACATCCATTAAACGCTAACCAAATTTTATTTGAAGATGAAGTAACCATCACCACCACATTAGACATCCCCCAATATACCTTAACCTTAGATAGAATTTCTGAAGGAGAAGAAATTGTTGTTGATGAAGTAACCAGTAATTTATTCTATTCAGATTTAGATGCTAAATCTATAATTTATCAAGCCACATTGAGAGATGGTGATAATGCGGTTGTAGGTAGAAACATTAATTTTTCATATACCAATATGGAAGGTTCTGCAATTACCAATGCATACTTTCAATCCATTGATTTATCTACACAATCAAATGGTACATTTAAAACAGATTATAATGATGGTGGTGAAAATGGAGCTGTAATTATTACAGCTAATTTTTCAGATACTCAATACTCCGTTTCAATATCGAAATCTGACACTTTAACCATAACGCCCTATTATGAAGCAGTGGCTACTGTAAGTGGGTGGACAGATGATCCTGAAATAATTTCTGGGATTGATGCTGCCACTACAGAATCAACAAGAATATGGACACAAGTTTTAGATGCAAACGGCCTCCCTTTAAAAAATGTTCAAATTGTATTTGGTGTTAATGAAAGTTCCGATAATACCCAACCCAATATTGGTTCATTTATTACTGATTTTATTTCTTATACAGATGCTGCAGGTAAAGCCTATGTTGATTATGAAGCATTCCCCAATACGCCTGGCGGTGATTTAAATGTGACCATTGATATTGTGGGAGATCCAGACGAAAATAATGAAAATCATAAAGAAATTTCGATTACAGTTAATGAGCCAAAATTTGACTATTGTCTTCTATTAGAAAGTGCTGAAGGCAATAACTATTCAGATTTAAACAATACCACTACATTATTTGAAGCAACCTTGTTAAATGTTTTCTGTGCAGATGGTATAACGTCTGCTGCATGTTGTGCAGATCCTCTTGTTGTGGCTGATGGTGACCCAGTGGATAACCAAACATTACAAATTGACTTTACAAATTCTGAGCATTCTGTACCCTTGGGTGAAGTTCAATTGATTGACCCCCTTACTGATTCTAATGGTAAAATGAAATTTGAATATTTAGACAATGGTGAAACCGGTTCTATTGATCTTACAGTTTCATACACAGATGTATTTGGGAACTCTCCAGATAATGCAACCAATACATTTACTGTTTACCCCGTTGAACAATTAGTTCAAACCGTATTTTTAACATCTGATCCTGTAGATTATGTAATTATTACAGATACTACGGTTGTGTATGAAACCGTATTCACTACCCTTATTTCAGATAATAATGGGGCATCAGTTCCCAATGTTAATGTTGATTTTTATAATAATTGGACCGTTTCTGATGTTCCTCAAGGTACACTATCCAGTTCAAGCTGCGTTACCTCTGAAAATGGAAGCTGTGAAATAACGCTAACCTCAATTCAAAGCCAAGTTGGTTCTGCTGAAATTGTTGCATGTGTTTCCTTTACAGAGCTTACTAGAGCCTATGAAGAATCCAACGGTGATTTAACATTCTCATGGATTGAAGAGGCTAAGCCTATATCTTCCTCTAAATCTAAAGGGAAAAATAAAAAATCGATTCGTAATAATAATTTTACTTTAAAAATTAATGAGTTTAAAAACTCTTTAGCCTATCAAACTCAAAGTGAAGATAGGGTTGTTTGTGCCAGTGGGGTTTCTGGCTCACATTCAGTTGAATTTATTGAAGAACAACAATACTATATTAATCAAGTTAACTCTATTGATGTATGGGTAATTGCAGAAGAAGTAATTGAAGACAATATTAATGTTACTGTTGTAGACACCATCTTTGCGCGTGCCATTAACAGCGCAGGGCAAGGCCTTAAAAATGTACCTATACAATTCAATAAAACCACGGATGGATTTGGATATATATCTTCTTCTGAATCAATTACTGATTCAACTGGACTTGCAATGACTATTTACTACCCAAATACTGAAAGCTACTCAGGTTCAGATGATACCGTAGATATTAATTTTACGATAGGAGTGGCAGGAAATGATGCAGTGGTAGATGTAAACCAACAAATTACATTGGATACTTCAGGAAATGTAAATGTTGAATTAGATGTGACTTATTTTGACTTTTATCCCAATATCTCAAATATTTCACATATTATGGGAAATGAATTAGGAACGTCTATCGAAGTCGTCGCTAAAGATGAAAATGGTGTGGGTATGGCAAATGTGCCTATCCGATTCTCAATTTCAAGTGCAACTGACCCATCTTGTCAAGGGTCTTCAGGATGTGAAAGTTATAGTAACTCAACTGCCTGTGATGCGGATGCAAGTGGTATTGGTGATTGTTCTTGGAATGTTGTTTCACCCAGCGGAATTTTATCAGAATTTTTAGTTCCAACTTGTTGTGATGATGAAAGTGCATCTGATGATGGTGGTGCGACTGAAACGTCTGATTCCACAGCTGTGACACAACCGGGAGTGGCAAGAATTAGCTATTGGAATTCAGAAGGTCAATCAGATAAACTAAGAGCCTACATTGTACATCCATTAAACGCTAACCAAATTTTATTTGAAGATGAAGTAACCATCACCACCAATATTACTACCGGATTAATTACATGGGCGCAAATGAGCACTGTATCCGTTGCCAGTTTAGACAGTTTATACTGCGATTCATTATATGTGACCGCCATTGATGGCAATGGGAATACCCTTGCAGATATACCAGTAACATTTAATTTAGATGACAATGTAAGTGGTTCAATAAATGTTATCAACCCTCAAACGGGTTCAAATGGATCTCCTGCCTCTGCCCTATTTTGCCCCGTACAAGGTTTTGTAGGATACTGCGATGAATCAGATGGTAATGATGGATGCAACAATTATTCAACAGAACTTACTTGCGCTGAAGATGTAAATACGCTGGGAGACTGTTCGTGGGAAAATGAAGTAAGTATTGACGTGTCAACCAGTGTTGCAAATGTAGATAATTCTACCATCAATATTACTTACTTTGATGCAACCCCAGAATGTCCTGAATGTGTTGCTGAATTAAAATTAGAAGCTGATGATTTCATACTTCCATCAGAAAGATCGGGAACTTGCTCTGGCACTACCGGATGTGAATTAAATACGCTTGAAGAAACATGTTCAGAAGATGCGTTAGGTTGTTCATGGGAAGGTTCTGGCAGTACATATATTACCACCACCCTTATTGATTCACTGGGTTATGGACCTGTAGATAATACCCATATTTTCTATCAAGCAATCCAACAAGTACCAGAAGAAGATAATCCTGATAATTTAGTATGGGAACCGGTAGGCTCAATTCCTGAGATTGACTACTTCTTAAATGATACATCTAAGGTTTTATTTAATATGGAGAATGCGTCTGGTTTAATCGCAATTGTAGGTAATGCTGAAGCATTAACCGATACTATATATTTACAGCTTAAATCTACTACCCCATCTTATATTGAAATATTTGACCCCTACCCCAGTGACATTATGGTACAAGGTGGTGGTGGCCAAGCATCGACTGATATTAATGTTTCCATTCGGGATGCCAATGGTTCAAATGTGGATAAACCATTCTGGGTGAAATTTACCATTGTAGGTTTTTCTCCCAGTGGTGTACATATCAATGGCGAACCAGGGACAATTTCTGTTGATCAACTCTCCTTAAATGGCGAAAGTTCAATTTCAATAAATGCAGGTACTGCACCAGGAACAGTCCGAATTAAAGTTGAACTTTATGAAGACAACAGTGGAGTAATGGGTGATGCCGTTTCTGGCGTGCCTACCGAAGAAAAAAATATTGTCACGGTTATTACAGGCCCGCCCGCCCAAGGTGTAATTAACTATTCTTATGTAGATATTACTGCTATTGATGGTGGCCTCTATGAAGTACCCGTAACCGTTATGTTATCCGATGTTCATTCAAACCCTGTAAATGACAGCACCAGTGTATATTTTGATGTTCGGGGAATAACCGACCAATATGATGCTGCAATGACGTACGTAAATGGAGATATAGTTTATTGGGGTTCTGCACCCGAAACCCGTAACGAAACACCAGATAGCTTGGTTTATAAATGTTATAACCCAGTTCATGGTGTATGCCAACTATCTGAAGTGGGTATTATTCCAGATATTCCTGATGATCTCGTAAATAATCCACCAGATGGCAGTGGTGTTTTAGAACATTGTGTTGGTGAAGATCCAAATGGAGTAATTGATTGTACTGATAATTCGAATTCTACTGATTGCATCGCAGACGTTATTGGTGGTGCCTGTGAAGGTGAATTTTGGCAATGTGAAACTCTCAATGTTGAAGGTACATGTAATGCGATGGCAGGAGCTGGTTGCATTTGGGTACAAAGTACTTGTGAATGGGAAAGTATTTTTGACGTTAATACAACTGGTGAATTATGGATTCCTCAAATTCACCCGGCCTCCATTGAAGGAGCTGCCAAAACTGGGAATGAAAATTCTAATGGAGAAGCATATTCTGGTGTGGCTAATACCGTGTTAAGGTTTGGTTCATCTGATATATTTGCTGAAACTGTAATTCGTGCCCATACACTTGGTCTTGATGGTGAATCGCTTATTATTGATAGTAGAGCTTCACATTCAGGTGAAAATTTAGTATTACCCCTTACTGCAGATGGAAACTTAAGTGTGAGTGCAAACCCACTTGCATGGGATTTTAGTACAGTGGGTGACCCTGATGGTAACTATGATCCTAATGACCCACCAATAATAACGGTAACAGCCACATTGTCAGATTATTATCAATATTTTATCGATGCAGGGTTATTGACTATTTCTGCACCTTTTGGTACCGTAGTTTCAGTATGTAATGGTATTGATGGGGATGGAAATGGAGTTACGGGCTCATGTGCAGATAATGATGGTAATAGTTTGCCATTTTCGACATGTTCAACATGTGGTGATGAAGGGGGTGTTTGGACGCCTGATCCAGGTGATTCAGACCCTGGAAACTTAGGTTTTGGTAAAACAAACTCAAGTGGTCAAGTGGTATGGGAAGTTCAATATGATTTTGGAATTAATGTTTGTGATGATTGTGAGACGCAGAACCCAACCTGTGAAGATAGAGAATCAAATATTGTCGTTCAATTAATGGATCCATTATCACAAGCCAGTGACCCTGTCATCGTTGTTTTATCACAATCGGTTGCATGCGAATAATTAAAATTTAAGGCCACTATGAATAATAAATATCAATTTATGAAATTGGGTGACATCCTTGTCGCCGAAGAAATAATTACACAGTCTCAATTAGAGGCTGCACTCTCTGAACAGAAAAGTACCAAAGGTAAACTGGGCAAGGTTCTGGTTAAACAAGGTACCATTTCTGAAGATGAATTGGTCAAAGCATTTTCACTTCAATTAGGTCATGGGCATATTCTTGAAGAAGATATGATGAAAGCACCTGAAGATGTGGTGGCATTGATTCCTGAAGATTTTGCCGTAGAAAATAATGTACTTGCCCTAAACAAATCTGACAATACTTTGTTAGTTGCAATGGAAGACCCTGAAGATTTAGCTATTTTAGACGCAATTCGAAAAGTTACAGGACTAAATCCTGAAGTTAGAGTTGCGGGTCACTCTGCTATAAAAACCGTTATTGACAAAATGTACGGTAAAATTAAACAGTTGGGTGAAGTAAAATCTGCTATTTCAGACATGAGTATCGTTCGTGGTGATGAAGAAGATGGGGACGAATTAGATTTAGGTAGTGAAGAAGTTTCCGCTGAAGATGCTCCCATTGTAAAGCTGGTTAATTTAATTCTGATGGAAGCCATAAAAGAAAATTCATCTGATATCCACGTTGAAGCTGGTAGAGATGAAGTTTCAGTTCGAATCAGAATTGATGGTGTTTTGGCTAAAATCATGTCTCCTCCTATTGCATCTCTAAATGGGATAATTACACGTATAAAAATTCTTTCTAAATTGAACATTGCTGAACATCGTCTCCCTCAAGATGGACGAATGAAAATCAAAACTAAAGAACGTGATATCGATGTTCGGGTATCCATCCTTCCCACAGTCCATGGCGAAAAATGTGTACTTCGTTTATTGGGTAGTGGTGAAAAATCAATGACACTTACCGATTTAGGTTTCCCTGAGTCAAAGCTTAAGACATTTAAAAAATGGATTAATCAACCCTATGGAATGGTACTTATGTGTGGACCAACGGGTAGTGGTAAATCCACAACTTTGTATGCTGCATTACAAGAAATTAATGAAGAAGGAATCAATATTACCACTGTTGAAGATCCTGTGGAATATCAGCTAGCTGGTATTAATCAAGTTCAAATGCATGAAGAAATTGGACTCACATTTTCAAGCGCACTTCGTTCTATCCTTAGACAAGATCCAGATGTTCTTTTGATTGGTGAAATTCGAGATGAAGAAACAGCGGGTATTGCAGTTAAATTCTCACTGACAGGTCACTTGGTATTCAGTACGGTGCATGCCAATGATGCTATCAATACCATTACCCGTTTATTAGATATTGGAATTCCACCATTTCTATTAGGTTCATGTGTAAATCTGATTGTAGCTCAGCGATTGATTCGAACCATTTGTAAAGATTGTAAAGAAGAATATACACCATCTCAAACTGAGCTGGATATGATTCAGTTTCCAAAAGACAAATTATCCTCCACTAAATTTTATCAAGGTAAAGGATGTTCAAAATGCCGATATACGGGATATAAAGGTCGAACAGCCATCGATGAAATACTTGAAGTAAAACAAAATATTCGAAATTTAATTTTTGAGAGTTCGAATGAGGAAAAAATTAAAACTGAGGCGCTCTCAAATGGGATGACTCCTTTGCGTGAAGCCGGTATCGAAAAAATTGAAGAAGGTGTAACTACTATTCAAGAAATTATACGTTCAACCGTTCAGGAATAATGGCTCAATTTAATTATATTGTTCGCACCCAAAGTGGTGCTCGTCAAGAAGGTAGTGTTGATGCAAAAAATATTAATGATGCATCAGAAAAACTACGTACTGATGGACTAACCGTAATAAAAATATCTGAGAGAGATACCTCTTTTGACTTCTTAACCCCTTTTCTTGAACGCTTAAATCTAGAAATTGAGAAATTTAAAAATAAGGTTCCCCTCTCAATTTTGGTATTTTTTACGCGCCAATTAGCAACCATGTTCGCATCTGGATTAACCATTGAAAGATCTATTTTCTTTCTCGCAAAAGAAGAAAAAAATAAGAAATTCAAAAAAGTCCTTAATGACTTAGAATCAAATATTAAACGTGGTTTACTATTGTCCGATGCATTAGAGCGTCATCCTGGTGTGTTTTTCAACTTGTATATAGCATTGGTCCGTGCGGGAGAAGTAAGCGGTAAATTAGCAGATACTTTAGATGAATTATCATCATATATGGAAACCGTTGAAGATACGCAACGTAAAGTTAAGTCAGCCATGTATTACCCCGTTTTCATTATTGGTTTTCTATTCTTCATGATGTTTATCACCTTTACTTTTATCATTCCTCAATTTAAATCAGTGTATGACCAGTTGGGTTCTGAACTTCCCTACTATACAGTTTTATTGGTAAATATCTCGGAATGGTTTCAATCGAATTTCTTTTTCCTCACATCATTAATATTTTTGGGATTAGTAGTTTTATGGCTATTGTCATTAACCGACAGTGGACGATTAACCAAAGATAGATTATTACTCAAAACACCCATTTTTGGTGCGCTCATTGAGCAAGGAATATTGAGTAAATTTGCCAAAACATTCGGAATATTAGTTGGCTCTGGTGTGTCTATTATGGATTCTATGGGACTTTTACAAAAAGTGGTGGATAATCGCGTGTATGAATTAGCCATAAATAAAGCCTCAAAAAATATTGAAAGTGGTGTAAATATTTCTACTGCATTAAAAGAAACTGGAGAATTTCCCCCCATCTTAATTCAATTATTGGCAACAGGAGAAGAAACAGGTGAGATTGATGGTCTCGCACTCAAGGCTTCTGATTTTTATACCAAACAAGTAAATGCAATCGTGGATAGATTGACCTCTATCATTGAACCATTATTGATTGTATTAGTGGGTGCGGTGATTGGTGGAATCGTTATTGTAACCTATCTTCCAATTTTCCACTTTGGCGAAGCACTAGGAAACTAATAATTTTGACCATGCCAATGGTCCAATTATTTGCAATTATATTAGGCCTAGCATTTGGGAGTTTCCTCAATGTGGTAATCTATCGTCTTCCCCGAAATCTATTTTTTTATAAATCACGTTCACTTTGTCCCCATTGCAAATATCAAATTCCTTTTTACTCAAATATTCCCGTAATTAGCTACCTCATCCAAGGTGGAAAATGTACAAATTGCACCAAGCCAATTTCAATTCAGTATCCAATTGTAGAATTATTATCGGCCCTTATTTGGGGATGGGCTTCATTCAATTATGGTTTACATCAGGGGATTCTATTTATTTGGATTTGTAGTATTCTGCTGGCAATTTCAATCATTGACAATGAAACATTTTTGATACCATTCCCACTTATAATTTCTGCACTACTCGGATTATTAGTCTATCTTTATTTTAACCCTGCGGATTGGCGAGTTTCCTTTTGGGGTGCAATAATGGGAGTTGGATATTTATCTTTGGTATTTTTACTCACATCCGCCTTATTTAATAAGCAAACTTTAGGATTAGGAGACTTACAACTGATTGCAATAACGGGGATGTGGTTGGGGCCAGTTAATGTACTATTGTCAGTATTCGTATCCGCATCACTAGCATTGATTATTTGGGGGGGAATCTCTCTATTTAAAGGATTTGATAGAAACAGAGCCATGCCATTTGGCCCTTATCTTTCTGGTTCGGCCATTATACTATATGTTTTAGATATTGATTTATTGGCCTATCTATCCACATTCTAATTAGAGATTTGGCGCAACCTTTCAAAAACCATTGCGCTTACAGTTGCAGATACATTCAGTGAGTTGATTTTACCCTTCATGGGGATAGTAGCATGGAAGTCACAAGTATTTAGAACCAATTGTCGAATCCCTTTACCCTCGCTCCCTAAAACCACGGCAATTTTACCTTTCATATCGATATCAAACCATTTCTTGGCTTTAATACTATTTTCTAAGGCAACCGTCCAGAAACCATCTTTTTTTAACTCATTCAATTGATTTCTCAAATTTGTACATTTATAGATGGGAATATGAACAAATGCACCTTGACTCACTTGCATGGCTGTTTGAGTAAGACCAACACTATGATGTTCAGGGATGATAATTCCATCCACTCCCCCACATTCTGCAGTACGTATAATTTGTCCCAAATTTTGAGGGTCTTCAATATTATCCAATATTAATAAAAATAAATTTGGGTCAGTATTTTTAAAGGATGTTAATTTTTTATATACTTCACCTTTAAACTGCACCACTATACCCTGCGTTCGTAAACCCGTATATTTTTTTAAATATTGATCTTTGGGTAGATTGTTCACTCTACCTTTAAATCGTCCCAACTCATTTGAGAGTGATGACTTTCTTATGGCATTGCCCTCTTTCATTACATCAATATTCATGATTTGTAAATGTTTTGCGCGCAACACTTGTTCACATCCATTCATACCATAAATAACATGGTAATCTGGAAACTTTGATTTCTTTTTGAATGATTTTTTCATAATTCTCCTATAACAATTTACATATTTTCACATTTGATTTCTCATCCTCAATGTATGAAATTTCTATATGGGTCAAATGGCAAAAATTAGAATTGATAAATGGCTATGGGCGGTACGAATTTTTAAGAGCAGAGCCATTTCAACGGATGCATGTAATTCTGGTAAGGTTAAAATTGCTGGCAAAAGTATTAAACCATCACGCGCTATCAAAATAAATGAAACCATTACCGTGCAAAAAGGAATCGTCAAGTTTGTCTATGAAGTTACAGGTCTAATTGAAAAACGAGTCTCTGCAAAAATTGCCAGTGAGAACGTAAAGGATTTGACGTCAGCAGAAGAAAAATTTAAAATGAAGGCTGCCTCTACCCAACCCGTAGCTTCTCGAGAAAAAGGATTAGGACGGCCTACTAAAAAAGACCGTCGAGATATTGAAAAATTTAAATGGGGCAAATGATTAGTGATTTCAACTAAATACAAAACAGCATTGCTACTGGCTATTTACTGTGTACTTTCAATTTCATGTGCTTATTTCAGTGCACATGGTAGAGCCTATAAAAAAGCTCAATCGGCTCAGAAACGTGGGAATTATGAACAAGCTGTCTATGCTTCTGTGGATGCGTTACGAATCAAACCTGATTATGAAGAAGTAGAAAAAATTATGGATGAGGTATTTCCTAAAGCAATTCGTAAGCATCACAAAAAAATTGAGAGACATAAAACACATCAAAAAGAATTTTACTGGGACAAAATATTAAATGAGTTGAAAATACTAAAAGATTTAAAGCTCTCAGTAGAAGATTTAGATCATAAAAAATCTCAAATATGGCTTTCAAAAGGAAATGTTCGAGATTACATTTCAGAAATTAATATTGCGACCAATAATGCTGCCGAAGACCATTATAAAGCGGGGTTAAGCCTAAAATCTAAAACCGATCGAGATAGCCAAAAAGATGCAGCACAACAATTTCAAGTGGCACAATCATTTATTAATAATTATAAAGACTCCCAAGAATTATACTTAATTTGTAAAAATGCAGGTACTACACGAATCGCTATTTTACCATTTTCGAATAAAAGTGGAAAATCTAAATATGGATCCATTGGCGAAAATGTATCAAGTTCAATTCGATCTGCCTTACTAAATGACCACGCAATCATGGAATTTGTAAATATTATAGATCGTCAACAAATTGACCAAATTATTGAGGAACAAAAACTATCTCAATCTGGATTAGTTGATTCAAAAACGAGTCTCGAAATCGGAAAATTATTAGGTGTCCACCAAATTATTAGTGGAGAAATAACTTTTCTTACTGCTTCAAACCCTGAACATATTAAAAATACGCAACGATACACTAAAGAAGTAGTCATTGATACTGAGACATACACTGATGATGATGGAAAACAAAAAAATCGTAATATTTATGGGGAAGTAAAGGCGACGGTTACAACTCACACAGTATCAGCTTCGGCTAAAATTCGAGCCTCATATCAAGTATTAAATGCAGAAACAGCACAAGTATTGAATTCTGAAATGGTCAGTGGAAGTCGTCAGTTTGATTTTAGATGGGCTACATATAATGGTGACCAAAGAGCATTGAGTCATGATGTGAAAAAATTGACGCGAAAATCTAAAAAAGCTACTCCATCTAAAGAGCAATTAGTATTAGATGCAATAACCAATCTTAATGAAAAGATAATCAGGAAAATAAAAAAGGTTTATAAATAAAAAGGGGAGGCGAATCCTCCCCTTTTTAAATTAATTTCCGTATCGCTCCCGATATTTTTCTACTTTTACTTCCATCTCATCGTACAACTCCGTCGCCCGTATTGCAGTGTAAATTTGCTCATCTGACTTAATTTTAGCTAATAATCGCTTCTGAGCCGCACCTTCATCCCATTCTACCAAAACATAAGCTCTATAGATTCTCCCAGTTGAGCTCTTCTCTTCTTGGATTTCCTTCTTTGCTATTTTCCAATCTTGAAGTGCAGTGGCAATCACTTGTTCTTGGGTTTGAGAAAACTGATCAATTACATGAGAATCTTCACCCAATCCCGTTTCTTCTTGAGCACGTTTAATTAGCCCATTCATCTCTGACTTCACTTGACCTGCTAATTTATTAGAGGCATCCAAGGAGGCTTTATTGATGGCCATTTGTAGATCCTGACTTGTAGCTGTGGATGTCTCGTATCGAAAGCCATCTTTACTAGGGATATCCATAAACCAACTGGGTAAATTGGATAATGTCTTTCGTGATGCTTCTGGTGATAAATCTGGACCTTTACTACTGCCACAATTTGCTGAAAGTAATAGAAGAAGGCTAAATGTTATTGTATTGAATAATATGTTTTTCATGGTCTTTCCCTTATTTATGTGGAGTGAATTTAGTCATAAAAAATGTAACTATCAAAGTTCTTGCATTAGTTTTAAAATTTGAGGGAGAGTATTTGTTTCCATATTTATTGAAATCTTCTTTATCCCCTCTTTAGCAGAACCTTCATTAGAATTAAAATCAGCGCCTTGAACTTTGGGAATCGTTACTGAGTAAACTTCACCCCCTGTTATTCCATTGATAACCGTTATTGTAGCGTCTGCAAAGGTTTGATAAATATCCCACTCATTGGGAAAATCAGATCTTTTTGATGTATTTACATTCCCACGAATAATTAGGTCTGCATTCTCCACACCACTAAAATTGGCTGATAAATTAGTTGAAAAAAAATCTTTAATCATTGGTCCAATAATTGGATTTTCACTCTCCTCTCCCAATAATTTCTCATCAACATCCACAAATATTAACGGAGAATTAATTTTAATGCTGATTGGTGTTTGAGGATATGAATTAGGTGCAAGTTTCATTTCTTGAAAATCCATCGATAATAAAATCTGTTTTTGGGTTTCAAAAGAATCGAATTTTGGCAATGGAAGTACTAATTTTCCATTAGCATCCGTAACTCCAAAAACCACGTTTATATTTTCAGATGATTCAATTTTAACTGGAATCCCTGAAACAATTTTACCCGTTTTTCTATTCGTACTCCGTATTTCAATTTTTTCATTTTTATTAATTCCAAATGTGATATTAATCTCATTTTGTAATGGAGTTAATTGAACCTGATTTACTTTATCTTGAAATTTCAATTTGATTAAACTGTAAAGATTATGTGATTCCCCAGCATACACAATTTGAAGCGGTTCATCCATAAATTGAATAATTTCATCCATGGCACTTTGTAATAAATTAAATGATTCACCATTAAATTCTTTATCTGCTCGTTGAATATATCCCAATGCGGTTTGGACTGCATTCTCACGTTTCTTAGCAAGTGCCTCATAATATTTCCGTTTAGATAATCTTGCTTGAACATAGAATCGATATTCATCTTCATGGAAGTTTAGATATTCAATATCATTTAAATTATTTTCAACACGACTATCCACAATTGACTGAGTGAACATGTTTATATCATAATTATACTCTGTCATAACATTCGTAAAATTTGATGAAATTTGGATGGAAATTTGTGATGCGATTTCATTCAAAGCTTGTGATCGAGTTGCCTCTCTTATATTTCCAGAAAAAGGCTTTTCAATAATTCCAATACCTATCCAATAATCAGAAGTTGAATTAGATGTTAGCAACCAATCTGGTGTGGGAGCAGTTGGCTGAGGAGCACAGGAAAAAATAATTAAGAGGGAGAGGACGATTATTGGCATAAATTATTAAACTATTTTTTAGAAAGTGCTTTCTCAATTTCATATACAAATGTTGCATATTGTTGTGGATTATATGATTTTAAAATTGCACCTGGATAGGTGCGAATTACTTCATTATTTTTTCCAATTAGTACAGATGTTGGTAAAGACATTACTCCACCATAATCCATAGAAACCTTATTCAAATCGCGCGCACTTCCATATAGAATTGGATACTCCATTTTATAAGATTTAGTAAAATTTTTCAATGATTTTTTAGTCCCATCCATTGCAATTCCTAAAATTTCAAATCCCTCTTTATGATGCTTCAAATATAGCTCATTAAAATCAGGAATTTCCATTCTACATGGACCACACCAAGTCGCCCAAAAATTCACCAAAACCACTTTATCTTTCATATTACTCAATGTATAAGTACTATCTGCCAATGAGGTTAATGTAAAATCTGGTGCAGTATTTATACTTTCTGTCATCTTTTTGATAGCTTCACGTTGAGCAGATGAAATCCCATCTTGAGCAATAAGTGTAGCTGAAATGAACATGATGAATAAAATTATTTTAAATATTTTCATGTTAGTTATCTATTTCCTCAAACTTTCTTTTTCCATCATCTAAAAAATCTATAAATTTATCAATATCTAAATCATAGGCACGTGGAGTTGATAATAGATTCTCATCATTATCTAAGAGTACGTAATATGGTTGTGCATTGCTATTAAACGTTCCAATTTGGAGGTCAAAGTTTTGCTTCCCAAGGGTTTTCTTTAATTTACCATCATATGTTGATGTAAACCATTCATCTTCAGGAAGTGTAGTTTTGTCGTCAACATATAGGGCAACCACAACATAATCATTTTTCATTCTACTTAATACACCTGTATCAGCCCAAACATATTCTTCCATTTTTCTACAATTCACACAACCATGACCTGTAAAATCTATAAACAATGGTTTGTTCACCACTCTTGCATATTCTAATGCTTCATTATATTCAAAGAAACCATTCATTCCATGGGGTAAATGTAAAAAACTGGAAAATCGTGGTTCAGATGGAAAGTTTTCATCCTCAACCATACCATTACCAGATGAAAATTGTTGTTCTCTAATCAATCTATTTATATCGAAGTCTTGAGATGTCATTGGTGGTAAATATCCTGACAATGCCTTAAGCGGCGCACCAAACATACCAGGAATCATATAAATCACAAATGTAAAGGTACAAATGGATAAGAGTAATCGAGTTACACTTAATTTTTCAATGGGGCTATCATGTGCCAATTGAAGTTTGCCGAGGAGATAAATACCCATGAGAAAAAATATGACAATCCAAATGGCCAAATAGATTTCTCTATCCAAAATTCCCCAATGATAGGTTTGGTCAGCAATACTTAAAAATTTGATTCCTAATGCCAATTCTAAAAATCCAAGCACAACTTTTACAGAGTTTAACCACCCACCTGATTTGGGTAAACTTTGCATCCATTCAGGGAAAATAGCAAATAATGTAAATGGAACTGCAAATGCAAGAGAGAAACCAAGCATCCCAATAATTGGTTTTAATAATTCACCCTGCGCTGATTCTATTAGAACACTGCCAACAATTGGGCCTGTACAAGAAAAAGAGACCAATACCAACGTGAATGCCATAAAGAAGATTCCAATAAGCCCACCTTTGTCAGCATTCTTGTTCATTTTATTTACAAATGATGAAGGGAGCACAATTTCAAAAGCACCTAAAAATGATAAAGCAAAAATAAAAAATATTATAAAGAATATGATATTTGCAATTGCACTGGTTGCCAAGTCATTTGCAACCTCAGCACCAAAAAGGAGAGATACACCAATACCCACAATGGTATAAATGGCAACGATTGAAAATCCAAAAATACTGGCGTCTCTAATAGCCTCAGACTTACCTTTTTCATGACCTGTAAAAAATGCAACCGTCATGGGAATCATGGGAAAAACACATGGCGTCAATAATGCTGCAAGCCCTGCAAACAATGCCATAAAAAAGAACGCAAATAGCGATTCGTCAGATTCTTCTTCTGATGATAAATCATTAGATATGTTGTCACTTTTATTTGAATCTAAGGGGGGGTATTCAGTAACCACCTCACGTACAAATTCTGATCTTGCAGGTCCATTTTCTACCGATAACGTAATGGTAAAATCATCCCAATGAGGAATACACTTGGTCACATCACATACTTGAAAAATAAATGTTCCTTCTAAATCATAATTCCCAGGTTTTACATTATCGGCAATTTTAAGTTCTTGAGATAAGATGACACCATTAATGTGTTTACCCACATCCATATTAAAAGTTTTTACAAATTTTACAATGGGGGTGGGCTCATTCATTATCCCAAGAGATGAAAATAGAGTTGTGTCCATCCATTCAAAATATGATGGGGTGAGCGTTAAATCTGGATGAGATGCATAAATATGATATCCCTTTTCAATGTGAATATCTGCAGATAAGATCATGGTTTCGCCAGCTCTAATATCCGCTCTATCAATTGAAAATGTGTATTCTACATTATTGACTGAATCAGCAGAAAGCAATAATCCACTTATCAAGAAGAATGGAATAAATTTAAATAATTTTATCATTTTCATTTTTTATTTTTCAACTCATCTTTATGAACTACTCTAACTTTATTAAGTATCGCCCCAGCGATGGGATTATTACTTAAAATTTTTCTCTTCATTTCAATTTTATAAGATGAAGCATTTTCACCATCTGGCACCTCTAAAAATATATACTCCCTCGATCTAGGCACTCCTAATTTTATCCAATTCTTTGGATCAGCACCTTCAGGGATGGTATTTTCACCCATCATTTGAACTTGTTTAAACCCTGTCATTGCGTTAACCAAATGATCCACTACATAAATATTTTCAATTACTTCTCCAAATGCAGTATACTTTCCATCAAGGTGAGTTGCATCAGCTGAGCAAATGAAAAATTGACTCCCAGCAGAATTGGGATCTGAAGATCTAGCCATCGATAAAATACCACGTTTGTGTTGAGTTTCGTTAAACTCAGCATCAACCGTCCACCCTGGACCACCGGTTCCATCATTAGACCTATCGCTATCTCTCGATAGAATATCACCTCCCTGAATCATAAACCCAGGAAGAACCCGATGAAATCGAGTACCATCATAAAACCCACTATTTGCTAATTTTTTAAAATTATTACAATGATTAGGTGCTAAATGTGGAAATAGTTTTAATACTAATGTTCCCCGAGTTGTTTCCATAATAACTATTTCGTCTTCAGTTACAGGCTCAACCACAAACTCAGATGCATGTTTCTTAATCTCTTCAATTTGAAAAGGATGAACTTTATTATCTTTTTGTAGCTCATCTAAATCGGGATCCATAAGGCCTTTGATTTCAATTTTTTTTGAATAACTACTAAAATCAGGTATTTTACCTTTCTTCTTTTCAGCTGAAAAAAGTATGGTACAGCATATCAATGTTGTAATTAATCTATTCATTTATTTACCCGTTCGACCTCTTTGTGTAAATTGTATTTCATCTCTACATAATGGGCAATCACCTTCTTCCCAACTTTCACTGGGAAGATTTAATAATGGAGTAGATGGTACACCGAAATCAATAGGTTTAGCACTTCGTTCAACTAAATTAACCACACCTACTATTTCAGCATTGCATTCTTTTGCCAATTCTACTAATTCAAATACAGACCCACCAGTAGTTATAATATCTTCAACAATCAATACTCTAACTCCTTCAGGTAAATCAAACCCTCGTCTTAACTCCATCTTACCATTAACACGCTCACTAAAAATATGTTTCACTCCCAGATGTCGCCCAACTCCACCCGCAATTAAAATCCCACCAATTGCGGCTCCCAACACGATTTGGACATCTTTGGCTTTATATGGTGTTGCCATCTCTTGGCAGACTTTATCCAATGCATCTGGCTTTTCAAGTACTCTAAATTTTTCAATATAGCGATTACTGTGTCTTCCTGAAGTGAGAAGAAAATGACCATTTAGTATGGCACCAGATTCTTCTAACAAATTTTGTAATTCTGTTCCTGTCATAAAATTTCTCTAATTTGATTTGTATAGTTTTGTGCAGATTCAACAATGGCATCCAAACTCCCATCTCCCGCATATAGAATACCACGGGAAACATTGACAATGCCAACTCCATTTTTGTTACCAATAGATATGGATGCCTTTAAATCTCCACCTTGTGCGCCAATTCCTGGAATTAACCATGATAATCCTGAAGATATATTTCTTAATGACTCCATTTGGGTTGGATTTGTCGCGCCAACCACAAGTCCAATATTATTTTTGGTATTTAACTCCACTGATAATTTTGCCACATACTCATAAAGTAAATCATCATCCTTTTTACTAAATTGCAAATCAGATGCACTAGAATTTGAAGTAAGACAAAGCACATATGCCCCCTTTTCTTCATTTTGGATAAATGGGTTAATTGAATCTCTTCCCATATATGGTGCAACTGTAATTGCATCAAATCCAATCGTATCAAAAATAGCCGTGGCATATTGATTCGTTGTGTTGCCTATATCGCCCCGTTTCCCATCGGCGATGGTAATTGCACGACCATTTATATATTCAACTAATCGTTCCATAAGCGCATACCCTTTTGAACCAAAACGTTCAAAGAAGGCTAAATTAGGTTTATATACAGGGCAAAATGTAATTGTGGCATCAATAATATCTTTTGCAAAGGACTCCATATTCTCTAAATCATTACCAATTTCTTTTGGTAATTTTTCAGGATCTAAGTCTAGCCCTAAACATAGCCTATTATTGCGTGCTTCACATATTAATTTAAGTTTGTTATTAAAGGATGAACTCATAGCCCCAAATTTAAATATTTTTATATATCATCCCCTTGTAATAAAATGTATCATTAGGCTTTGGATTTTATACTAACAACTCGCCTAAATTACATCACTATTATGGAACAACTTTCTCTCAATATCGGCGAAAAATCTGAAGTAAAAGTCATTGCATCTTCTGCATATCAATTTAGAGTTGAATTGGTAAAAAAGGTAGGCAAAGACGATATTACTGGATTAGTGGAAGTCTCAAAATATTTAGCAAGTAAATTTGGGAAACAAGCGTTGCTATCTAAAACCAATATTCATAAGTACTTCAATAAAGATACATTACCCTTTGTTGCCCGATTTAAAGGTGAGATAATTGGATATATAATAGGCGTTCCACTTGAACATTTCAAAAAAGATTCTTGGTCACATTTTGACGTAAACTTAGGGAAGTACAATACTCTCTACACATACGCATTTGTAATGAAAGAAAAATACCGCCGAAAAGGTGGATATTCGAAAACATTGAAGCGAATTTATATTAATTGGGCAAAAAAACAAGGTTATAAATTTATCACGGGACATGTACAACAAGGTATTTCACAAGGGTTTACTGCAAAAACTGAGGTTGTAAAGATATTCCCCATGTGGTACGGCGTTAAAACTCCATTTGAATATTATCGTAGACCATCAAAATAATCCCTTACATTTTGTTACGAGAATGTTCTTTAAACAAAGTGTAAAAAAGCCTCAATTTTAACCATGTTCACCAAGAAACTCATATTTATCCTTTTTATCACTCAAGTGATATTTTCGATTCCTCTACAAGATGTATTTGATAATGCTGAACCATTTCAGGATTATGACAAATATCTAATCCTGGACAATGAAGAAATTTATACCGGGAGTTTAGGGATTTATGAAGGTCGAGTTTTCATTGAAGGAAATGGAGCTGTACTTGATCTCATGAATGGTGGTGGTGTTTGGATATATGCTACTGAAGAATTTCCTGCCCATTTAGACGTTGAATATTTAAATATCATTGATGGTGACTATTATGGAATTAGTTATGCTGGCTCCTCAACAGGTAAAATTGAAAACTGTAATTTTATTGATAATGACTTCGGTTTAAAGTTTTTTGATACTTCTAGTGTTGAAGTGAAAAATTCTAACTTTGTGGGCTGTGGAACCTATGGACTTGGTTTGTATAGTATGGAACCAAATATTGATGTTAGTTATTGTAATTTTTGGGAGAATGCTGATGGCGACCTCCAAGAGAATTGCCCCGGCTGAGGAAATATTTGGACTCCGTGGGAGCCCGAAAATGCACCTGGAATAATTTATGGAGACCCATCATTTGTAGATGCTGAAAATTTGGATTTCAGCTTAAATCCAAATTCACTTTGTATCGATTCAGGTGACCCTGAACAATTTGATGCAGATGAAACCCGAAGAGATATTGGGGCAAGTATTACTATAGAAGTGGAAAATCTTGTTGGTGACTGCAACAATGATTCCCAACAAAATATATTAGATATTCTCTATATAATTAACAATTGTATTTTATCAATTTCAGAGTTTGACTGTGAATGTAGTGATGTAAATGATGATGGTGCGGTAAATATTTTAGATATCGTAGGCTTGGTTGGAATAATACTGGAAGATTAATTTTCGTCGATTAATTCTCCATTTTTCATCACTGATAAAATTCGATCACTTCCCATCCAATATGGAATTTCGTAAATAGAATCTATATCCCAAAATAAAATATCTGCTTTATAGCCATTTTGGATGGCACCGATTTGCTTTTCTCTATTAATTGATTTTGCGCCATTATATGTGGCACTCACAAAGGCTTCTTCCATAGATAGTCCACAAAATAATGTGGCTAACGAAATCACCATTGGCATTGATTGTAATGTGCAAGAACCGGGGTTGAAATCTGTAGCGATTGCAACTTCACAGCCAGCATCAATCATTTTCCGTCCATCTGCATATGTGTTTTTACCCAGAAAAAAAGTTGTCCCAGGAAGCAGAGTAGCAATGACTCCATTTTTTGCCATATCAATAATTCCAGAATCACTTACTGCCATAAGATGATCAGCAGATACTGCACCCACCTTTGCAGCTAATGATGCGGCACCAGAATCTTCAAACTCATCAGCATGTAGGCGAGGAATCAATTCATACGCTTTTGCAGTTTCTAATATGCGAAGCGATTGGGCCGTTGAAAAATATCCATTTTCACAAAATACATCACAATATTCTGCTAATTTTTCCGCAGCCACCGCAGGAATCATCTCGTTGCAAATAAGATCAATATAAGAATCACGACTCCCTCTAAACTCTTTAGGAAAATCATGGGCCCCCATAAAAGTTGGCACTAAATCTAAATCAGAATTTTCATTGATTCTCTTAATCACTCGAAGTGATTTCAGCTCATCTTCCAAAGTAAGTCCATATCCAGACTTTGCTTCAATAGTAGTGGTTCCGTGATCTAAGAAAAAATTAATATGGTTTCTACAAAATTCATAGAGTTCATCCTCAGAAGCATTTCTTACCCCATTAATGGATGATACAATTCCTCCACCCGTGTTGGCAATCTCTTCATAAGATTTACCCGCTACTCTCATCCCGAACTCATTCCCTCTGTTTCCAAAGAAAATTGGATGTGTGTGTGAGTCAACAAAACCTGGAGTAATTAATGCACCCTCAGCGTCAAATTCGACTTCTGCTCCACCTACATTTTCATCAATTTCTTTGATAATACCATTTTCGATTAGAATTTCTTGATTTTCTAATATGGTCAATTTCTCTTCTGTGGGCGACCAAGTTACAATTTTACCAATATTTGTTATTCGGGATAACATTAGAGCATGGGTACCTTTAAATTTCTTTCTTTTGCAATTCGTTCGGCCTTCTCATAGCCTGCATCAACATGCCTTGCAACACCTGTTCCAGGGTCATTCGTAAGTACTCGATTAAGACGAGTTTTCATTTCGAGGGTTCCGTCTGCTACAATCACAACCCCTGAATGAATAGAATACCCCATCCCTACTCCACCACCATGGTGAAGGGATGTCCAACTTGATCCTCCAGCTGTACTGAGTAATGCATTTAAGACTGGCCAATCAGCAACTGCATCTGAACCATCTTTCATATCTTCAGTTTCACGATTTGGAGAAGCAACTGAGCCCGCATCAAGGTGATCTCTACCAATTACGATGGGAGCTGATAATTCTCCAGATGCAACCATATCATTGATAGCTTCAGCAAAAATATTTCGCTCACGATAACCCAACCAACAAATTCTGGCGGGAAGACCTTGAAATTGAACTTTTTCCTGCGCCATGGTTATCCACCGCTTGATGGCTTCATCTTCAGGGAAAAGTTCTAATACCTTTGCATCAGTTTTATAAATATCTTCAGGATTTCCAGATAATGCCACCCATCTAAATGGTCCCTTTCCCTCACAAAAAAGGGTGCGAATATATGCAGGCACAAATCCTGGGAAATCAAATGCATTCTCAACCCCACCATTTTCTTTGGCTTGACCTCTTAAATTATTTCCATAATCAAATGTAACCGAACCCATTTTTTGGAGGTCTAACATGGCTTGACAATGAACCGCCATTGAATGATATGTCTTACGAATATATTCTTTGGGATTTGATTCTCGAAGCAGTAATGCATCCTCAAAAGATAAACCATGAGGTACATAGCCTGTGAGTTCATCATGGGCCGATGTTTGGTCGGTAACAATTTCAGGCACAATGCCACGCTTTACAAATTCAGGGAATACATCTGCACAATTTCCCAATACCCCAATGGATAATGCATTTCCACTCTCTTTTGCATCCAATGCTAAACTTAGGGCTTCATCAAGCGTATCACAACGCATATCGACATAGCCTGTATCAAGCCGTCTTTGAATTCTATGGGGGTCAACTTCAACTGTAATATTAACACCCTCATTCATGGTTACTGCTAATGGTTGAGCGCCACCCATTCCCCCAAGTCCACCAGTAAGGGTCAATGTACCTCTAAGAGAACCATTGAAATTTTGTCGAGCAACTTCTGCCAGGGTTTCATAGGTCCCTTGGAGGATTCCTTGAGTACCGATGTAAATCCAACTTCCAGCCGTCATTTGACCGTACATCATCAAACCTTTTTTATCCAATTCACGAAAATGATCCCAGTTTGCCCAATTAGGGACGAGCATGGAATTAGAAATTAAAACTCTAGGAGAACTCTCATGAGTTTTAAATACAGCGACGGGCTTTCCAGATTGAATCAGTAATGTTTCATCATTTTCTAATTCAAGAAGCGATTCTAAAATTGCATCATAACATTCCCAATTTCTAGCCGCTTTTCCCAGTCCACCATACACAATTAAATTATCAGGATCCTCTGCATTATTTGGATCAAGATTATTTTGAATCATACGGTAGGCTGCTTCTTGATGCCAACCTTTACAGTTTAACTTAGTACCAATTGGTGATATAACTTTCCGTGATGATGACATTGCTTAATTCCTCTAAAATTTAGTCTAATGGATTACCGAAAGAATCTATAACGGGTTGAAACCAATCTAAATTATGTTTATGCGAATCATATGAAAAAATACTAACGGCATGAAATCCATTTAATCGACTCATTAATACTTTATCTGCCGCCGATTGTGCATCCTGATTATATGTAGAAATCCCCATATAAACTCGGTTCAATTCATTACGAGATAAATTATTTTTCATAATTTGAACGGACATATTAAAATCCTTTATTTCAGGAAAATAATTCATGGGCACTACAAAATCAATAATATCTTTTTCAAGCCAATCTGGCCAGTTTTGAAACCATCGTTCACGTGCAATAACAAGATTTGGTTTTACGGCGGCACTCAATTTAATCCCTTTACCTGAATTTTGTATATCTTCATGAATATAGGAAACAAGCTCAGTTACTTTATCTTCTCTGAATGACTGCCACGCCATACTCATAGAATCTACAAACGTTTGTGTCCATCCATACCGAGTGGAAATGATTCCCCTTACTATATCTCGTGGATCTATGTTGTAAATCTTTTCAAATTCACTACGTCCACTTGGGTTATAACCATAGAATTCATCTTGAAATCTTATATAATCTAAATGAATTCCATCAATATTATAATTGTCAATCAACTCTTTAAATACTTCTCTAAGATATAAATTTACTTCAGGATGCAAAGGTGATAAATAAATACCTTCCCATTGTGGGGATTTTGGAGATTTAAGATCAATTCGCCAATCCATTTTTCCATGGAGGTCAGATTCGGTCCAATTTTTCTGAGTATAGTATAAATGATTTTTGTCCTTTGGTTTATACTTACTGGACCATAAAATATAACAATTTACCCATGCATGAACCTCTAGCCCCATGGCATGACCTAGTTCTGTGGCGTATGCGAGTGGGTCAAATTCATTATTAATCAGATGGTTTTTGGATACCATTTTAGAATCATAAAAAGCATCTCCGCGACCTCTGACTTGAATAAACACAATGTCATACCCTGCCTGATATGCATGTACCATAGCAGAATCAATTTCATCTTTACTTTTCATGCTATCTCTAACGATCCAAAGACATTTTGTATCGATAGTAGATAATTGTGAGAATGCAAAATCGGAAAGAAAAACAAACAGGGCAATGAAACTCAAAGCCCTGTTTAAATAAATAGATATATTCATATCTTTAATGCTCACTTCAGTATTTGTTACTCCGCTGCCACTTCAGTGGTTTCTTCAACAGTTTCTTCCACTTCGTTTGTTTCAGGAGTAATATCCACAAATTCTAAAATTGATACTGGCGCATTATCATTTTTACGATTGTTTAACTTGATAATACGTGTGTATCCACCAGACCGATCTTCATAGACAGGGGCAATATCATGAATTAATATGTTAGCAATTTTTTTACCTAATGTACCATTAATCTTTTGCATAATAAGACGACGCCCATGAACATCCCCTTTTTTGGCATACGTAACTAATCTTTCAACAAAGCCTCTAACTTCTTTAGCCTTTGCATCAGTAGTACGAATACGTTTATGAATTACTAAAGATGCGGCAAGATTACTCTTCAATGCTCTTCGATGACTTGCCGTTCTATTTAATTTTCTACCTTTTTTACCGTGTCTCATTCTGATAAATTCCTATAATTAAGCATCCTGGTACTGAGATATATCCATACCAAAACTTAAGTTTAAATCGCCTAATTTTTCTTGTAACTCAGTAAGTGATTTACGTCCAAAGTTTTTAAACTTAAGCATAACACTTTCTTCTTTAGATACAAGTGATCCAATGGTTTTAACTCCAGCAGCTTGAAGACAATTATGACTTCTAACAGAAAGCTCCATTTCATCAATACTTTTAGCCAATATTGATTTAAGCTCTAATGCTTCACTAATTTCTTCGTCATTAACTGCTTTTAATGCACTTGAATCATTGAACATAAAATATGCAAGATGTTGACGTGCAATTCCAGCAGCATGATTAATTACATCCTTAGATGAAGTAGAACCATCAGTTTCAACTTCTAATACTAATCTTTCATCACCTTCAGTTGAAGTAGCAATGGGTTGAACATCCCATGATACTTTAGTTACCGGATTAAAAATTGCATCGATAGGTATAGTATCAAGCGTATCATCTTTTCGTTTATTCTTCATTGCTGGAGAATAACCTTTCCCTCGAGAAATTCGAATATCAAAGCTTAGTGTTTTATCTTCAGTCAATGTTGCAATATGAATATCTGAATTTAGAACTTCGAAATCAGTGGCAACTTTAGCAATATCTTTCCCCGTAAATTTACAAGGACCTTGTAATTCAACGGTCACGAGTTCAGGACCTTCTTCAACTGCAGAAAATCGAACCTCTTTAAGATTCAAAATAATGTCTGCAATATCTTCCATTACACCATCAATTGTTGTAAACTCATGCGTTACACCTTCAATACGAATAGAAGTAATTGCTGCACCTGGAATGCTTGTTAATAAAGTACGCCTTAGGGCATTCCCAATAGTAACACCATAACCTCTATCAAAAGGCTCAGCAATAACTTTTGCTGAAACTTCTGAGTATTCTTCAATATTAATATCAATTTCTTCGAAATGTTTATTCTTTGCCATCTAAATTAATAATCCTTTAATTAATTTTTACTTAGAGTAAAGTTCTACTACGAGCTGCTCATTAACCGGTTCTGGGATTTCATCTCTAGCCGGAACACTTTCAAATGAACCTGATAGTTTTGCTTTATCCAATGTTAACCATGGCATTGGATTATCACCCTGAACACGTCTCACAGAATCTTGAAATAAATCCATTTTTTTACTTTTATCTCGGACTTGTACTAAATCACCTGGTTTCAGTAAAAAAGATGGAATATTCACCACATGGTTATTCACCATAAAATGTTTATGAGTCACTAATTGTCTAGCCGCTCTACGAGTTGGTGCTAAGCCCATACGATAGATAGAATTATCTAATCTAGACTCAAGTAATTGAAGCAACTTGTGTCCAGTCGGTCCACTATGCGATTGTGCTTTTTTGAAGTAATTTCGAAATTGCTTTTCTAAAACACCATACAAATATTTAATACGTTGTTTTTCACGAAGCTGAATTCCGTAGTTAGACAATTTAGTTCGTCTTGATTGTCCATGTTGCCCAGGAGCATAGTTTTTTCTAAGATTAGAAAATTTTGGAGATTCAAAAACAGGAAATTCCAGTCTTCTAACCATTCTTGCTCTAGGTCCAGTATATCTTGCCATCTATAGTACCCTTACACTCTTCTTTTCTTCGGAGGACGACACCCGTTATGAGGGATTGGAGTCACATCCATAATAGTTGTTACATTTAATCCTGCAGCACGTAGTGCTCTTACAGCAGCTTCACGACCACCACCGGGGCCTTTCACTCTAACTTCAACAGAAACTAAACCCATTGCCATTGCATCCTCTGCAGCTTTTGTAGCCGCTTGAGTTGCTGCAAATGGAGTACTTTTTCTTGAGCCCTTAAAGCCCATTCCACCTGCACTTGCCCATGCAATTGCGTTTCCGAATTTATCTGTAAGTGTGATGAGGGTATTATTAAAACTTGCTTTTACAAAAGCAATACCTTCAGGATCTACTTTTTTCTTATTTTTCTTTACAGCTTTAGCCAACTAGCTCTCCTTACTTACTGCTATTTTTTCTTACCGGCAATAGTCTTTTTCTTGCCTTTACGAGTTCTTGAATTATTTTTTGTGTTCTGCCCTCTTACGGGAAGTCCACGCCTATGTCTAAGTCCACGGTATGCGCCAATATCCATTAATCGTTTAATATTGCGAGATACACGTCCTCTTAATTCACCTTCAACTAAATGTCCATCAGCTAATTCATTACGAATTGCTAACACATGTTCTTCAGTTATTTCGTGAACACGAAGATTAAAATCAATATTACAGGCTTCTAAAATATTACGAGACTGAGTTAAACCAATACCGTAAATATATGGAAGTGCATATTCTATTTTTTTGTTTCTGGGTAAATCAACACCAGCAATACGAGCCAAAACGTTTCTCCTTAACCTTGACGTTGTTTATGTTTTGGATTTTCACAAATCACACGAATAACACCATGTCTTTTAATAACTTGGCACTTTTCACAAATCTTTTTTACAGATGCACGAACTTTCATTTCACGCCCTTATTTATACCTATAAGTAATTCTTCCACGACTTAAATCGTATGGAGATAATTCTAATTTTACCGTATCCCCAGGAAGTATTTTAATATAATGCATTCTCATTTTACCTGATACATGTGCTAACACCACATGATCATTTTCTAATTTAACTCGAAACATTGCGTTAGGCAACGTCTCTACTATCTCACCATCTACTTCTATTCCAGGTTCTTTAGCCATTATTTAGTTAAAATCTCTGCACCATTTTTAGTTATTGTTATTGAATGCTCAAAATGAGCTGACGGCTTTCCATCTGCCGTACATATTGTCCATTGATCACTTTTAGTGAACACTTCTGCAGTACCCATGTTAATCATTGGCTCAATCGCAAAGCACATTCCCTCTTTAATCTTAGGGCCTGAACCTTTTCTACCATAATTAGGTATCTGTGGATCTTCATGAAGTTTAGTTCCAATTCCATGTCCAACTAATTCTGTTACTACACCATACCCATGGGATTCTGCATGGGTTTGAATTGCATGACCGATATCACCAATTCGGTTACCAGGTTTAGCCTGCTCAATTCCTTTCATCAAGGATTCTTTGGTTACTGACATAAGTTTTTTATGTTCATCATCAATTTCACCTACAGCAAAAGAACGAGCATGGTCTCCATAATACCCCTCTACAATCGAACCAACATCAATACCTACAATTTCACCTTCTTTAAGAATTCGTTTTCCAGGCTTACCATGTACCACTTCATCTTCTACAGATATACATAATGTTGCTGGGAAACCGTATAAACCCTTAAATCCAGGAATTGCACCTTGACTACGGATAAAATCTTCAGCTAGTCGGTCTAATTCAATTGTTTCAATACCAGGTTTAATATGTGCTTCAAGCATGCAAAGTGTATCTCTTACAACTTTACCTGCTCTCCGCATAATTTCTACCTCTTTGGTACTACGGATATGGATCATAAATTAAAGGAGTAACGCGGGTTTAATACCGACTTTTACTTCTACCTTTAACTTTACCAGATTTCAAAAAACCATCATAGTGTCGCATTAATAAATGAGACTCTACTTGTTGTAAGGTATCTAATGCAACACCTACAATAATTAACAAACTTGTGCCACCATAAAAACTTGCTAGGGCAAAATCAACACCAAAAAAACTATTTAAAAATGTTGGGAAAATAGCAATTGCAGCCAAAAATATGGATGCTGGTAATGTAACTCTCGTTAAAATATTATCAATATATTCAGCCGTTGATTTACCAGGTCTTACACCTGGAATAAATCCACCCTGTTTTTTCATATTATCAGCTACATCCACCGGATTAAAGGCAATGGCTGTATAAAAATATGTAAATACAATAATTAATAATGCTAAAAACAATGAGTATACAATATGAGTGGGAGCAAAAACTCTTTGTAACCACTCACCAAAGATATTTCCCTCTGGAAAAAATGTTGCCATTGTATTAGGCAAAAACATTAATGCTTGGGCGAAGATAATTGGCATTACACCTGCAGTCAATATCTTTAAGGGAATATGCGTAGCTTGCCCACCATAGACTTTACGTCCAACTACTCTTTTTGCATATTGAACTGGTATCTTTCGCACACCCGTGGACACCGAAACTACAACAAAAGTAATTGCAAACATTAATACAAATAATAAAATCAATGTAAAGGGATTTGCTAAATCTTGTTGAACAAGAGTCATTTGTTGATTAAAAACATGGGGGGCTTGGGCCAGTATACCAATCATAATAATCAATGAAATACCATTACCAATACCATGGTCAGAAATTTGCTCACCTAACCACATCACAAATACAGTCCCCGTTACTAATGTAATAATAGTAACAAAGTAGAATGCTAAACCAGCATTGGGTACTACTGGGCCAACACTTGTTGCAGGATAATTAGCCAAAAATACAGCAACACCAATCGCCTGTAAAGTGGCAATCAATACGGTACCATAACGTGTGATTTGAGTAATTTTTTTTCTTCCTTCTTCACCTTCTTTTTGCAATCTTTGGAAGTATGGAATTACTGCTCCAAGTAACTGAATAATAATTGATGAAGAAATGTATGGCATAATGCCTAACGCAAATATGGATGCTTGAGAAAAGAATCCACCGGCAAACATATCATATAGTCCAAGTAAAGAATTAGTGAAGTTTTGCATAACCATTGCAAGTGCTGCACGATCAATTCCAGGAACTGGTACTTTACCACCTAAACGATAAACTAAAATCAAAAGTCCTGTAAAAATTAACTTCTTGCGAAGATCAGGAATTCTAAAGATATTTAAAAATTTATCTATCATAAGTATGTTACCTTACCACCAGCTTTTTCAATTTTTTCAACAGCTAATTTACTAAACATATCAGCTGAGATATCAATAGCTGTTGTGATTTCACCGCCACTAAGAATTTTGACTGGTTGGTATGCTTTTTTAACAACACCATGTTCAATAAGAATATTAACATCAACTTTATCAAGACCCAAAGATTGAATTCTATCTAAGTTAACCACTTGAACCGTTTTCTTAAATGGGTAGTTTGAAAATCCACGTTTTGGTAATCTTCTCATCAAAGGAGTTTGACCACCCTCAAAGTGAAGTCTTGAAGATGCACCAGATCGAGATTTATAACCCTTATGTCCTTTACCAGCAGTCCTTCCTTGGCCAGTTGCATTACCACGACCAATACGCTTACGATCGCGAACAGAACCTTTAGCTGGAGATAAATTTCCTAAATCCATTATGCTTCCTCAACTTTCAATAGATGTCCCACTGCAGTAATCATTCCACGAATGGCAGGAGAATCATCATGAGTAACAGTTGCATTCATTTTTTTCAAACCTAATGCAGTCAATGTATCTTTAGCACGTTGACGATAGCCAATTGCGCTTTTAGTTTGTGTAATTATTAATTTTTTTTCAGCCATAATTCTAAATCTTTATGAGAATAATTCTTTAACAGTAATTCCACGTTGTCGTGCAACAATAAGCGGATCTCTTAACGACTTCAATCCTTTTTCAAGTGCACGTACGATATTAATCTTACTTGTCGAACCGGTATTCTTTGTAAGAATATCGGTGATTCCAATTTGTTCAAGTACAGCACGAACTGGACCACCAGCAATAATACCAGTACCTGGCGATGCTGGTTTAAGCATCAGTCTAACAGAATCTGATTTTATATCTAATCGGTGAGGTATTGTACCATTTACAATTGGGGCTCTAAATATATTTTTCTTTGCATTTTCTTTAGCTTTATTTACAGCAGAAGCTACTTCATTTGCTTTTCCAAAACCTACGCCCACATGCCCGTTACCATCACCTACTACAACCACACTATTGAAACGCATTTTACGTCCACCAGTTGTTGCCTTAGATACACGGTTAATGCAAACTACCGTTTCATCATTTAAAGTCAATTCAGTTGGATTTATAATTTTACTCAAGTTCAAACTCCGTTAAAATTGGATGCCAGCTTCACGAACTGCATCAGCCAAAGCTTTTACACGTCCATGATATTTATATCCGTTTCGATCAAATACAATTCTTTCGATTTTATCTTTCTTAAGCTTGTCTCCGAGAGATTTACCAACCAGAGTGCTTGCTTCTATTTTATTATCTGCTTTTTTAACAGATGCTTGTAAATCTTTATCATTAGATGATGAAGCTACAAGTGTCTTGCTATCATTATCATCAACGACTTGTGCGTAGATGTGTACATTTGATCTATATACAACCAAGCGTGGATATGTACCACGTACACCTAAACTATTTTTAACGCGATTGCGTTTTTTTAGCCAATTGATCTTTTTTGTGAGTTTCTTTTCAGCCATGATTATCTAACACCTACAGTTTTACCAGCTTTTCTTCTAACAACTTCATCAGAGTAACGTACACCTTTGCCTTTAAACGGTTCGGGTTTTCTTAATTCTCTGATCTTTGCCGCAACCTGTCCAACAGATTGCTTATCAATTCCTGATACAATAATTGTGGTTGCATTAGGAGTTTCAAATTTTATTCCTTCAGGCTTCTCAAAATAAATAGGATGAGAAAAACCCAAGTTTAATAAAAGAAAGTTTCCCTTGTTCGCATCAGCAGTATAACCAACACCAACCAATTGTAATTCTTTCTTGTATCCTTCTGAAACACCTTGAATCATATTCGCAATAAGTGCTCTATATAATCCGTGTAATTCACGATGTTCTTTTTCATCTGAAGGTCGAGAAACAACCAATACATTATCATCTTGAGAGATTTTAATTGCAGAATGATAATCCTGCGATAATTCACCCATTTTACCTTTAACAGCAATAGACCCACTGGCAATAGTAACTTCTACGCCTTCTGGAACATCTATTGGTTTTCTTCCAATTTGTGACATCTACCTATTATTCCTTACCAAACGTGACACAATACTTCACCACCTACTTTCAAAGATTTTGCTTTCTTATTTGAAACAACACCTTTAGAGGTAGTCAATATTGCGATTCCCATGCCATTCAATACCCTTGGCAATCTATCTGCTGCTACATATAGACGACGACCAGGAGTACTAATCCTATCGATTCCATGAATCACAGGATTTTTATCGAAATCATAGTTCAAAAATACTCTAAGAACATCTTGTTTACCATCCTTAATTAGAATGAAATCACGAACAAAGTGTTCTTCTTTTAGCACATATGAAATACGCTTTTTTAAATTTGACGCCGGAATATCAACCCAAGGCTTAAGTGCGCTTTGAGCATTCCGAATTCGTGTTAAATAATCTGCTACTGGATCATTTAGTGACATAAATTAAACCCTTATTACCAACTTGCTTTTTTTACACCAGGGATATGCCCTTTGTGAGCCATTTCCCTGAAACATATACGACATAAACCAAATCTTCTGTACACAGCATGTGGACGCCCACAATTATTACAGCGAGTGTAACCACGTGTAGAAAATTTTGGTTTTCTTTGTGCCTTAACAACTAATGCTTTTCTTGCCATTATGCTGCCACCTCTTCTTCTTCAACCTGCACAACCTTTTGACGAATTGGCATTCCCATTGCAAGCAGCAATTCAAATGCATCTTCATCAGTTTTAGCGGTAGTAACGATTGTAATGTTTAATCCACGAATTTGATTTACCTTATCGTAATCAATTTCAGGGAAAATAATTTGCTCAGTAACACCAAAGTTATAATTTCCACGGCCATCAAAACCACGATTAGGAAAGCCACGGAAGTCACGAATACGAGGTGCTGCTATAGAAATGAAACGGTCCATAAACTCAAACATACGTTCACGACGTAGAGTCACGCTTACACCTACAGGATCATTTTCTCTTAATTTGAAATTAGAAATAGCTTTCTTAGCTTTATTCACAATAGGCTTTTGGCCAGTTATAGTGGTCAACTCATCTACTGCCTGTGTCATCCAATTAGCATGTTCTTTAGCACTGCCAATTCCCATGTTAAGCACAACTTTTACAACACTTGGCACTTGCATAACATTCTTTGTGCCCAACTTTGCAGAAAGCTCTTTAACAACTATTTCATTATAATGTTTTTGTAATCTTGGAGTATACTCAGCCATCTTAGTTGATAACCTCACCTGTTTTTTTAGCTACACGTACTTTTTTACCATCTTCTAGAATTTTATACCCAACTTTTGTTGGTTTTCCACCAGCCATCAATAATGTGTTAGATACATGAATACTAGCTTCCTTTTCAATAATTCCGCCTTGAGGATTATCTTGAGAAGGGCGTGTATGTTTTTTTACAATGTTAATACCTTCAACTAAAATTCTATCTTTATCAAGATAAACTTTAATTACGCGTCCAACCTTTCCAGCATCAGTGCCAGACATGATTTGCACAGTATCACCTTTTCTAATCTTCATTATATAACCTCCGGTGCTAAGGACAAAATTTTCATGTATTTTTTTTCACGTAGCTCTCGAGCTACTGGTCCAAAAACACGAGTGCCTTTAGGTTCTTTTTGATTATTAATGAGCACAGCTGCATTTTCATCAAATCTAATATACGAGCCATCTTTACGACGAACTTCTTTTTTTGCACGAACAACAACAGCAGTTGAGATTTCACCTTTTTTTACCACACCACCTGGAATAGCTTTTTTTATGGTAACAATAATTTCATCACCTAATCGTGCATACCTGCGACTGGTACCACCCAATACCTTAATACAAAGTACTTCTTTTGCACCTGTATTGTCCGCTACTTTTAATCTTGACTCTTGCTGAATCATTTCATTATTCCTTAAATGTCAACAGACTTTTGTTCAATACTAACAACACGCCATCTTTTCAACTTACTTAATGGCTTTGACTCTACAATTCTCACAAGATCACCTGGTGAGCATTGCCCTTCAGGATCGTGAACATAATACTTTTTAGTTCGAGTCACATACTTTTGATAAACGGGATGCGGAAATCTACGTGCCACTTGAACCACTACTGTTTTATCCATCTTAGAGGGTATTACATTCCCAACCAATTGACGACGATTACCAGCCATTACTTAGATTCCTTTCCGCGAATACCTAAATCCAACTCACGAATTACGGTTTTGATTTGCGCAATTTCACGCTTAGTTGCACGAATTGCTTGTGGTTTTTCTAGCTGTTGAAGTACTTTTTGGAATCTAAAATTCACAAGTGCTTCTTGATTCTCAGCTAGTTTAACTTCTAATTCTGATTTAGAAAGCTTATTTATATCTACTTTATTCACACTATACTCCCAATTCTCGACGGCCAACCATCTTTGTTTTTACAGGAAGTTTGTGTGAAGCAAGTTTAAATGCATCTTGCGCTTCTGAGTCATCTAAACCTTCAACTTCAAATAAAATCCTACCTGGCTTAATAACAGCTACCCAATACTCTGGAGAACCTTTACCCTTACCCATTCGTGTTTCGGCTGGCTTCTTAGTAATCGCTTTATGTGGAAAAATTCGAATCCACATACGGCCAACTTTTCTAACTCGTCTTGAAATTGTAATACGAGCAGCTTCAATCTGACGACTGGTTATCCAACCACATTCTAATGCTTTTAGCCCGAATGTACCGAATGCAACATAGTCTCCAGTGTTTGCCATTCCACGCATTTTGCCTTTTTGAGGCTTTCTATATTTAATTTTTCTTGGTGCTAACATCGACAGCTATCCTATTTTTTTCTGATTTCGCCTTTGTATACCCACACCTTAACACCTATGATACCATATGTGGTAAGTGCTTCAACAAGGGCATAATCAATATCTGCTCTTAACGTATGCAATGGAACTCTTCCTTCTCTAAATGTTTCGCTTCTTGCAATATCTGTTCCATTCAAACGACCAGAAATACAAACACGAATTCCTTCTGCACCCATACTCATTGTTGATTGAATTGCCTTTTTGATTGCACGACGGTAATTAACTTTTTTCTCTAATTGTTGTGCAACATTTTGACCAACCAACTCAGCTTTTAATCCAGGTCTCTTTATTTCAGAAACGTTAATTTGGACATCATAAGCCATTAACTTCTTTAATTCTTTTTTAAGACTCTCTACTTCAGAACCGCCGCGACCGATAACAATACCAGGCCTTGCAGTGTGAACAGTTACCACAACTTTTTTTGCTGTTCTTGAAATTTCTATATTTGCAATACTAGCACGACTTAGTCTACTTGAGATATAATTACGAATAATTATATCTTCGTGAAGCTTCTTCGCATAATTTTTTTCATCAAACCAGGTTGACTCCCAGTCCTTGTTTATACCTAATCGTAAGCCTATTGGATGTACTTTTTGACCCAAAACTTCCCCTTAATTCTTCTTATTATCTGAGATAACAATAGTTAAATGACTTGATCGCTTAAAGATGGGTACAGCGCGTCCCATTGCTGCAGGTCTAAAACGCTTCATGGTCGGACCTTCATCAACAAATGCAGTGGTAATAAAAATATTATCTGCATCAAAGCTCTCGTTGTTATGAGCCATGTTTGCCACAGCTGAAGATATTGTCTTGCTTATTGAGATTGCTGCTTTTTTATTCATAAAAGCTAATTTCTCTAAAGCATCATTTACTCTTAGATTTCTTACTGTATCTAAAACAAAACGCATTTTTTTAGGCGACTGTCTTAAATGTCGCGCTTTTGCTATAGCTTCCATTATCTCTTCTTATCTCCTGAATGGCCTCTGTATGTACGTGTAGGAGAAAACTCACCTAGCTTGTGTCCTACCATATTTTCAGAAACATATACTGGAATAAATTTATTTCCATTATGAACTGCAAAGGTTAAACCAACAAATTGAGGTGAAATAGTTGATCGTCGAGACCAAGTTTTTATCACCTGCTTCTTCTTTGCTTGAGCGGTTACATCTACTTTTTTTTGTAATTTGGGATCAATATAAGGTCCCTTCTTTAAGGATCTAGGCATCCTACTTTCTCCGTTTCACAATATATCTGTTAGAAGCTTTATTTTTCTTACGAGTTTTATAACCCTTTGCAGGTGTACCCCAAGGTGAAACTGGATGTCTACCACCTGAAGTCTTACCTTCACCACCACCGTGTGGGTGATCAACTGGATTCATAGCAACACCACGAACCTTAGGCCGTTTACCCATCCAGCGACTTCTACCCGCTTTACCTATTTTAATATTTTCATGACTCTTATTTCCAACAGTACCAATAGTTGCAAAGCATTTAGCAGACACCATACGCATTTCACCAGAAGGAAGCTTTAAAGTAATCATTCCTGACTCACTAGCCATTATTCTGGCATAGGCACCAGCAGATCTTGCCATCTGTGCACCCTTACCTTGTTTCAGTTCAATATTGTGAACTAGCATACCATCGGGCATTACACCTAAAGGCATTGCATTACCGGTTTTAAATGCAACAGCACTCTCTGATGAAAGAACTTTATCACCAACTTTCAATCCTTCAGGAGCGATGATATATCTTTTTTCACCATCCTCATATTGCAATAATGCAATACGTGGAGATCGATTTGGATCATATTCAATTGCTTGAACTGTTGCTGGCATATCAAATTTATTTCTTTTGAAATCAATAATTCTATAACGACGCTTATGACCACCACCTCTTCTTCTTGAAGTAATACGGCCATGGTGATTACGTCCACCAGTCTTACGCAGTGCAGTCGTCAATTTACGTTCTGGTGTATCTTTCGTAATCTCTTCGAAAGTAGACACTGACATAAATCTTCTTGCTGGTGTATCTGGTTTTAATTTACGTACTGGCATAGTTTACCCTAATTTACATCTGCATTAAGAAGATCAATAGTAAAGCCTTCAGTTAAAGTAATAATTGCTTTTTTCCATGAGGCACGAAAGCCTGAAGTACGCAATACTCTTCCATTACTTCTTACTGTAGTATTTTTTCGCTTTCCTTTAAAATTCAAGGTAGCGACCTTATTTACTTTTACATTGAATTTATCTTCAACTGCTTTTTTAATCTCCAGTTTATTGGCTCCTTTTTCAACTTGAAAAACATACTTTCGTTGTGTTTCACTAAGCATGGCGCCTTTTTCACTGAGGATTGGTCTAATAATAATTGAACTTTTGATAGACATATTATTCAGCCAATTGTGCGTTTAATGATTCTGCACCAGCAACATCTACAACCAATGTTTGACAATCGAGCATATCGAATGTTGATGCTGTTTTAGCAGGAATCACAGTTACATATTTTAGGTTACGAGATCCATAGAAGAGGTTATCACCAACTTCATCAGCAAGGATTGTTACCTTTTTACCATCTAAATTCAAGTTATTAATCACTTGAATAAAATCTTTTGTTTTGGGAGCATCCATCGTAAAATCAGACACCACCATAAATTTCCCAGAAGATACTTTTTGCGACAATACACTCTTACGTGCTAATTGTCTAACTTTTTTATTAATCTTCTTTTCATAGCTATGAGGCTTAGGCCCGAATGCAGAACCACCATGAACCCTTGCAGGGTTTCGAGTTGAACCAACACGTGCGCGGCCAGTACCTTTTTGCTTATAAGGCTTTGTACCACCACCACTTACCTCCGCACGAGTTTTTGATGAGTGTGAACCCTGTCGTAGGGCAGCCAATTCAGAATTAACCGCAAGATATACACTATGATCATTAGGCTCAATACCAAAGACTGAATCACTTAGCGTGAGTTTCTTTGTGGATTTCTTACCTGTTTTATTATAAATATCTAATTTCATAATTATTTCACTAAATAAATAAAGCCATTTTTTGCACCTGGCACAGCACCTTTAATGAATACAAGATTAGATTCTACATCCACTCTTATCACTTCAAGATTCTTAACTGTAACCCTATCATTACCAAATCGCCCGGCCATTCTTGTACCCAACCAAACTCTTGATGGGTCAGAACCTGCGCCAATAGATCCAGCTTTTCTCATCACACTATTCTTACCATGTGAACGTCTACCACCACCAAAGCCATGGCGTTTCATATGACCTGCAAATCCACGACCTTTTGAAGTACCTGTTGCTGCCACAAAATCACCTAATTCAAAAATACTCGCGTCAACTCTTGAACCAAGTTTTACATCTGAATCTGAATCAGTGCGGAATTCTTTAAAATTACGTACACTGCTCACACCAGATTTTGAAAGATGACCCTTTTGAGTCTGTTTTACTTTTCTATCAGGTATTTCATCAAAACCTAACTGAACCGATGAATAACCATCATTTTTTAGTGTTTTGATTTGTGTAACATAACAAGGTGCGATCTCAATTACAGTTGTAGGATAATCACGCCCATTTTCATCAAAAATTCGAGTCATTCCAGCCTTTTTCCCTATAACAAAAGGGAGGTCAGCAGAACCAGTATCTCCAGAAACTTCTTCTGATACATTTTCCGTATCTTCAGTTGTAGCCTCTGTAGACGCTTTTACTTCTTCAGCTGAGAGTTCAGTAGTAGCTTCCACTACTTCTTCAGACGCATTCACGTCTTTTTCTTCAACTTCAGGTTTATTTTTTTGCTCTTCGGTAGCCAATTGAAAACTCTTTTCTTATTTAAGTTTTAATTTCAATATCTACACCCGCAGGCATATCTAATTTCATTAGTGCATCTACCGTTTTAGGTGTAGAATTTAACAAATCTACGATTCGTTTATGAATTTTAATTTCAAACTGCTCTCTAGATTTCTTATCTACGTGTACTGACCTATTTACAGTATATAAACTTCTACGTGTGGGTAGAGGTATTGGACCACAAACCATAGCACCTGTATTTTTTGCAGTTTTTACAATCTTCTCTGTAGACTTGTCTAAAAGAGTGTGATCATAAGCTTTTAATCGAATTCGTATTTTATTCATGATTTGTAAATCAAATCCTATTCTACAATTTCAGTAACAACACCCGCACCAACAGTATGACCACCTT
>JACKQG010000729.1_pt1 | contig 46830 bp, 27 predicted proteins | sample 8237621 | NCBI WGS metagenome assembly JACKQG01 (sample SAMN15677084, study PRJNA649215) | marine metagenome | biome: marine; feature: Black Sea; material: saline water; isolation source: suspended particulate matter (SPM) from the Black Sea western gyre | collected 2013-06-09/2013-06-10 | depth... | reverse complement strand
GAATGTTGACGGTATCAGAGACCTGTCGTCTGCAAAACCGATCGGCATACGACTACTTGACCAAAGCAGTGACCGCACACTTTTCAAAGCAAGCCGCGCCGCCGTTATTACCCAGCCTGTGAACGGTTACCGCATGGACTTGTCCCTACTATCTATTCCGTCCGCGTCAGCAGGCAACAACTTACGTCGACCACCAGCGTAACGTAAGATCGGCCGTTTTGCATTGGGGAAACGACGTGTGGTCAGAGTATTGAGCCGAGCTCCAACTTGCAAGGATGGCTGGAGTTGCGGAACATCGCCGGGCGTCGATTTCGGCCGAGGCGTTTCCGTGTGACGGAAGCCTTTCTACCGGCTTCGATCCTCTTGGGTGATTCTCTTGTCATTCCAGTTGTCTTCCAAGTGCGATTCGGACATTGATGGTTCAATCGGTTGTAATCCGCTCAGAGTTGGTTGCCAAGTTCCCCTTGGACAACCCTCTTCGTAACCTGTCGCGCGCGACCCGATTCCCGAAGTCGTGAAACTGCATGGCTTTGCAAAAGTTCGAGTCCTCCACGGTGGCTCGGAGGTAACCAACACCTTTCGAACTTTTGAGGGATCAGGTTAACAGCCACCTCATAGTCTGGCAGTGGCAGGTTGAAGTCAACCAGTTCCGTTTTTCGGTGGTATGATGAGACGTCCTAGCAAACGGATGGATGCAGACTCCTCAGCACAATCTCAGAGGAATCCCTATCTCAGCGAAGTTGCACTTCCTTCGCGCTTCCCTCAAACCTGACGCCGAATCCACCGTTGGCCGGCATCGACACCTTGAGTGGGCTTGCCGTATCAACGGTTACATCATCGACTGCTATTCTCGTTTTCACGGCTTCCGCCGGCAACTCCCTGATTTCTGACCCCGGAATGTCGAATTCCCGGCAGACGATCTGCTGCTTCGGCAGATTTAGCTTGCCATGCAGTTCCCGGCCACTGACGAACAAGCTTTGGGAACGGCTCTCATTGTGCGAAAGGTACATGACCCGCAGCTTGTAACGGGCGGCCTTGCCGAGATCGCCGAATCGGTAGAGTATCGCACTCTCGCTGTAGCTGACCGTGCGGGCCGGGTCGTTCTCGTCACACACGGCCAAGGGGACTTCCGTTGCACTGTACGTCCAGTGCTGACCCGAGACCAGATCGGGCTGATTGCCCTGCACGCCACAATCGTCCACGGCAACGAGGTGGTAGCCCTTCGGAGCATCGGTCATGCCTTTCGGCCTCTTGTAGTCGAGGCTGTTGGTCGGCCTTTCGGTAGACCACAACTCGATCCAGCAGAGGACTGCGTTCACACCGCCGCAGTTCTGCACGCTCACGTCGAATCCGACTGTCGAGCTTGCCGGAGCGTCATGGTAGAGCCTGCCTTGTAGGTGGCCGGCTTGAGGAAGTCGAGCGGAACAGTCACTTCCCGTGGCGTACCTGCGTTGATGCCCACCAACCACCAATCCTTGCCCTTGCGGCGAGCCAGGACGGCGAACTCGCCGGGGTATCCATCCACGAAATGGATGTCGTCCCATGCCGACGGGATGTCCTTCAAGAAGCCTTTGGCAGGGTTGTCCTTCATGCTCTCGGGACTCACCGACATGCACTGCCAGCCCGATTCAAACATCACCGCCAGCGCCATCTCATGGGAGTTGGAGGTGGTTCTTCGGGAAAACGGCGTGCCGGTCAGCTCGAACCCGCTCGGGCAGCTATCCATCGACCCGACGATGTTCCGGGTGAAGACGAGATTCACGTTATAGGCCGGAGTCGGACCGTACTCGAACAGGTAATACTCCTCTCCTTTCACTCCCTCCAGGGTGGCGATGTGAGGCCAGCGGCGCTGCTGCCCTCGGGGCATCGTCTCACCGTGGTAACTAAGCATCAGGTGACGCTCGGCGCAATCCCGAGCGATGGTTTCCCGAAACTTAAACCGCTCCTGAGAATCACTCTCCAGGAAATCCACCTTGATCCCCTTAAACCCGTGCGTTACGAAGTAGCCCAGGATCTTCTCTCGCTTTTCCGGGGTGTCCAGGTTTCGCCAGTGATCCCAGCCGTACACGTTGACCCCCTTGCTTCGTGCGTATCTCACAAGCTCGGGAATCCACGGGATCGCCATCCATTTGTCCGGCGCATCCGCTCCCTGGTTGCCCAGGGCGAGGGCATTATCGAACTCGATCCAGGTCCAGCCCATTTCGCTGGCGAGATCCACAAACTGCTTCATCCTCGGGAAGCTCATGTTGTTGATGCTCGGTCCGGTCATCCAGGGAATGACAGCGACTCCCGGCTTGATCCAACCGGTATCGGCGATATCGGTCGGCGGATTCAGGTTGGCCACCAACGTCGATTCCACGAGAGTTCCCAAGCTCTCGCCGATGATGGCGACACGCCAGGGCGTGAGCCAGGGAAGCGTCGACGAGGGGTGCTCGGGCAGGTGAAATGCGAGCACTTCACCTTTCCCCTCCTGAAACTTCAGGCGAGCGCCTGCATAAGTCCCATCGACGGCAGCCTCGGTCACGTAGATCCAGTGACCGTTGGAAGCGTGGAACAGTGCCGGGACGGCAACGTCATAGTCAATGCCTGCCAGCTTGGCATGGGCATCGTAGTACCACTCATAGTGCGGTTGAGTGTACCGGGCGAACCAGCCTTGCGAACCTGCCGGGACGCGGAAGCTGGAGGCCTCGTTCAACACCGTGTCTTGGCCCGCCCCGTCGATTCGGTAGCGATAAGCAACCCCATCGTCGTAGGCCCGGAGGATGAGGCTCATTTTTCCGCCAGTATCGTTGAAAAAGTCCAGGGTTAGCTCGTTCGCCTTGTTGATGCACTGACTCTTCTTTCCTACCAACATTGCATATCGCTCATGAACGACGCGGGCAAACTTGTTGGCGAAACGCAGGTTCCCCGTGAACTGTCCGAGCCGCTCGAGCGTTATGCCCAGCGGCGCAATTGGCAACACCTCGCAGTTGTCACCCAGTACCCGACAGGAAAGACCGGGCGTCCCGGAGCCTGAACCAGCCGACTCCTTCATCTCCACGACAAGTGAGAGGTTTCCATTGGGAGATGAGACGGTCCAGGGGCCGCTCTCGTAAGCCGAAGTCGATGTCAGCGCACCGACCCACAGCAGCGCAATCGAGGAGATTAGCCGGCGCATGTTGCTGTCCTTCTTCAATCGAACGGTCAAAACGAAGTTCCCCGCAGCTTGCGCTGCCAGGGCTCGTCAGAGCGTTCGCCGAATTCGATCTGCGACAGGATGTGGGTGACATCGGTCTTGGACGCAGTTTTCAGAAAAATGCGAACGCCCACGATTATAGTGGCTCCCATGCGTGTGATCTTCAGTCTGCGTCTCCGTTTTGAATGTCTCCCCTTCCCAGGAGTGCGTCTCGGACGGTCTCTTTTGCCGAAAGATTACCCCGCCTCATGGCATCGACTAGTTCTTGGTAAGGTGTGCCGTCGTCGCGAAGCAGTCCGAGTTTGCTGGCGTTGCGACGGGTGGAAAACCGGTCGATGTACTGGCAGCGCATGTAGCCGAGAATGTATGGCCGGGCGAAGGCTTCCCGCAGAAACCGCTCCGTCGCCGCTGCGGCGTCGGCTTCGTTATCTCGTTGGTGGTACGGCCAGATGGAAACGGGATAGCGCTTGGTGGCAAAACTGATTTGATGATCGCAGATGAATATTGGCTTTTCGCTGAGTTGATGTAGCTTTTCAATCTCCTCAGCCGGGTAGGTGTCGCCAGGCACATAGATGGGAAGGTAGCCGTCACCAGGTTGAATCGCAATCGCATCCAGATGCGGAGAAGCCGCCTTGATGACCTGCGGCGGTACGTCACCGAGCAGGTACTTCTCGCCAAACACCATGTGACGCGGGTCGTGCCGCCGCATGGCGGGCCCGACGATGCCGTAGTATGTCGTGGCAATGATTCCCAGAAAATCCTGATCGTCGCGTTCAACCTCGTAGCGCGTTAGGTCGAGCATGCTGAAATCGGTCGTTTGCAATTCTCCGAACGATTCGTTGTGCAGATCATAAGCCCGATTGAGACGGGCGATGTCGTTCTCATAACGTTGGCGCAGAAACTCGGCGTAGCGTTGTCGTCCCGTGGATCGCGCGGGCAGCCTGCGAATCTCGGACACCCAGTCTGTGCCGCGAAATCGGCGCGTCTTGTGAATGTCCCACGTCGGTGTGTCGGTCCAGTAATAAGCGATCAGGTTCGCACTCTCGCGATGCTGCTTGCAGAACCCTTCCACGACCCGCTCCAGCCGTGTCTTGACGGCCGGATCGAAAACATCAGGAAATTCGCAGGGATTTTCCTCGCCGCGTTTACCGTAGTACTTCGCAGTCCGGACGAAGTTCCAAGAGGCGAGATACGGACGCGCGTCGCGGAGCGATTTGACTGTATCGTCCACCGTGTTGAACCCCCAGTCCTTGTATTGACGCAGCAGCTCTTCATTGAATTCTTTCCAGTCGTTATGGTAGCGTGTGCGGAAGAGATCCGGTTCGTCTGGCCCGTTCCCCTTGATGGCGCCTAAGTGGTTGACGCCCAACGCGACAAAGCCGTGACCAGCGGGCGTGATCAGCACATATCGACCGTTGATCGTCTCGATATGAAATGCACCGGTAGCCTGTCCTCGGATGTCGGTCCAGCCCCCGTACGCGTCGAGTTCCTCGCTTCCCGCGCCGCGGACAAAGGTGACAATGAGCAGTACGGCAATCGATGAAGTTCTCATAGCCAAATCCTTGTTGCTGCGCGTGCGCCGAGGGACTGCGAAACTCGGCGCAGTGTCGTGGAGCGAACGCGGGAGGTGTATCTTTGGGTGTATTTGCTGCGTGCCTCGCTACCTGTTAAGTTCACCGCTCCTTTGTCCAGGACGAGTTCAGAACGCAAGCATGGGTTCATGACCGTGCAGCACAACATGCTCGTACGTGTACGGCCATGTTAACTTCCCCCAGCCGCAGTGTGCAACAACGCAACCGCTGCGATTCACGGCGTCGTTAGTGGCTATAATAACCTGCCCGCGAGTGCGCGTCGCCGCGTTCGCGGCTGCGGGAGCGCAAGAAACGGTGGACCAGGAAAGCGGCTTGGGAAAATTGTCAGCAAGGTCGGTGTAAATTCGCATCAAGCATATCGTAAACGGGAAATGTGGGGAAACATCATTGTTTCACGAAAGAAAGGATCGCGACCCATGCGGAACGAAAGCCGTCCAGGGAGCAACGGGGCACGGTCGCACCCGCGCGCTCTAACGAGACCTATGCATCGCGCCGGGCGAATCCCAAGAGTAGAAACGATTGTCTCCCTTGTGTTTTCACTGACGCTGGTGTTTGTCGTGACGGGGTGTCTTGCCCAGGTGGTTGTCCCGCGGTACAAGAAAACCAAAAGCACCATGCGTCTGGGGAGCAACGAGCTGACCGCGGAGAAGAGTCATCTCGATTTCAAGGCCGGACACGTGGGGTATGGGAATCCAACCGAAAGCGCGGAGTTGGATCTTGCGCATCAGTTTGCCGAGTGGGAGCGGATGTGCAAGAAGGTCAACGCGGCGAGTGTAGACCATTTCTATCCGCATATCCCCTTGAGCGACTGCTGGAAAGGCCCCGGAGACTATGATTTCAATCCACTTGAAGATCAGGTCCAGCGTACCGTGAAGTCGGCGCCGGACGCCCGGTTTTTTCTGCGGCTGCGTGTGGACGTTCCGGATTGGTGGCCCAAGCTGCATCCGAATGAGATCACACAATATGCCCATCGCAACGAAGGGGAGGAGAACAACGTCACCGGCCACTGGGGGCGAAAGACCTACCCCCCTTCGCTGGCTTCCGAAGTGTGGAAACGCGACACGGAGGACCTAATACGCGCTACCGTGGAATATATTGTGAGCCGGGACTGGGCCGATCGGGTGATCGGCTGCAATCCGGCGCTTTACCACGGCGGCGAGTGGTTTGAGGAAGCCTCGATGTACAACGTCAAGGGAGACTACTCGGTGCTGATGCAGGCGACTTTCCGCCAGTGGCTTTCCCAGAAGTACCCCGACGAGGACCAGAATGCCATCCCTGACAACGTCGTGCCGACGCCCGAAGAGAGAACGGTCGGCGATATCGGCCATTTGCGCGACCCCGCCAAGAGACGGCGCGTCATCGATTATATGACGATGCACAACGAGTTGATGGCCGATCACGCCGTGCGTTTGTGCAAGGTCATCAAGACGGCTTCCAAGGGTCGTATCCTGGCCGGAGTCTATTACGGCTATACGATCGAGTTGGCCGTGGCCGGGACCCAGTGGTTGCAGAACAGCGGCCATCTGGCGCTTGATCGGGTCTTGCACTCGCCCAACGTGGATTACATCAGCACCATGCTCGAATACGTGCACCGCAAGCCCGGCGAGTTCTGTTGGTCTTTCGGGCCCCTCGACGCCGCGCGGGCGCACGGCAAGTTTTATATCGGAGAGGATGAATTTCGCACTTGGCTCGATAAGATGGATCCGAGGATCCTGTACTATATCCGACCGGTAATGGATCCCCAGCAAGCGGTCCATATTCTGAAGCGCGATTTTGCCACGATGGCCACGCATGGCTCTCTGATGCAGGTGGCGGATTTGGGCGGCAACTGGCTGGACGACCCGACGCTGTTGGAATGCGTCGGGCAGCTTGCGAATCTCGGACGCGAGGACTGGGACCGCGCCCCGGCGGCACAGATTGCGCTGTTCGTGGATGAGAAATCCTGGATGTACCAAGGGGGCAAGGACGCCGACGCGCTGAACAAACCGCTGGTGCTCGATTCGCTGGTCGATTACTTTCACATCGGCGCGCCGATCGACATCTTCCTGCTGTCGGACCTCACCGACGGTTTGATCCCCCTGGATCAATACAGGCTCTACGTCATCCTGAACGGCTTCTGTCTCAAGCCCCAACAGCGGGACTATATCAAGACCGCAGTCGAGAAGGACGACCGCCACATCCTGTGGTACTATGCGCCGGGCTTCCTTACGCCGGACAGCGCCAACGAACAGGGCATGTTCGACCTGACAGGAATCCGGATCGTTTACGATCTGCCGCCGTCCAAGATACAGGTCGAAGCCGGTAGCGAGACGTTTGGAACCAGCAAGCAAATCTCGCCTGTCTTCTTTGCTCAACAGGAAGAGAATCTCGAAGTGCTTGGGTGCTTGCAGGGAAGCGAGAAGATCGGGTTGTGCCGCAAGAAGATGGGGGACTGGACGTCGGTCTATTCGGCGGCGCCTTGCATCCCGGCCAAGATACTGCGCGGCTTTGCCCGCGACGCAGGCGTGCACCTTTACGTCGAAAGCGACGACCTGATTCTTGCCTCCAAGGGCCTCGTGGCCATTCACGCAGGCGTGGACGGCGAGAAGACGGTCCGTTTGCCACAGGTCCGCAGAGCACGGAATCCCCTTGACGCCAGAGCCGGCGAGATGGAAACCGATTTGCTCAAGGTCACCCTGAAAAAGGGCGAGACGCAGTTCTGGGTACTGCGGCCGACGAAGTGATTCTTGTGATCTTCGCAGCTCACGCCGATTGGACGCACAGGAAAACACATCTTGCCTGCACGTTTCATGACGCTGGCTCGATAACCAAGTAGTTCACTCCGTTCCCGGAAACACGAGCTTGAAGCTCGAGTTTGCCGGTTTCGCTAATTATGTGCCGGGCTGAATCTGTTTCACTTAGGTGAGAGCGACGCACCACCTCTCGGACCACATCCGCCGGATACGCCTGCGGCGCGTTGATCCGCTGGATTGCGGCGATAGCCGCCGCGGAAAGACGATCATTCTGTGCCTTTAGAATGCATTGATAAATAGAGCCAATCGCCGCTTTGGCCTTCTTCCCGAGCCGGGACAGTCGTTCCAGTCCGTCTAGTTGTTTTTCGATCAGGTTAAGCAGACGCAAACGTCAACGACCGAAATCACCTTTTGACCGGCCGAGCAAGATGCGGTCGAATAGGGCTCCTTCGCCGACCGCGCCGAGGGAGAGGCTGCGGATGGAAAAGGGTTTGCCGTGTAATTTCCACAAATCAACTCGGACCGTTTTCCAGTCGGTCGGTGGTTTGTCGGAATGTTCGACATTGACGACGCCTTCGAATCTCGTGGCCTGACCGGCGGATAGGGCCACGCCGCTGCCGTGATGCGGGCCGACACGCAGGGTGATTCCCGTTGTTTCTTCCGATGCCGCTTTCCAGGCGAACTCTAGCCAGCGGTACTCCCCCGGTTTCCGCGGCTGCTCGACGACTTGAAAGTCCCAGTTCGGCAGGACGTGTCCGAAAGGCGGCCGCCAGTTGGCAGTCGTGTTGCCCGCGGTTCTTAGTGCGAGCGACTTGCCGCCCGAAAAGGCGTCGTCGTAGCGGAACGTGAATGGATAGTCGCCGTAGGCCATCAGATGCTTCAGATCGTCTTCGCGCTCGTCGAACAATACGGCCACCGGACGGTTGGCAACGGCGTCGGGATGCGACGGGCCGAGCACGTCGCCGTGAAAAACCAACTCGCCCCAGCGAATGTTGCCGACGGGCCACGACGCTCCACCGGTCGATACCAAGCGGAATTTCGCGGCTTCCAGCGGCTTGTCAAACCAATGGGTATGCCGGGCTTGATTGCTGAGCAGATAGGGCCCGTCGCGCCAGGCTTCCGCCGCAACGTCCCACCACTCGAGTCGCATGTCGCGAGTCCATGATTCCGGATGCGCCTCGTCCTCGACGACCGTCACGCCGCGCAAACGCAACTGCGAACGAAACGTGTCGACCTGCACGACCAGCTTCTGCCGCCAGCCGGAATCGAGATAACTGATGTCCGTCCACTCGAGCCACGGCGACGGCGGCGCGGTCGGATCGCCGTCGCGCAGCAGGTCGATCTTGTGTTTCCACCGGCGCGGGTCGCCGTGCGTTGGCGGATCGCACCAGGCCTCCACGAGGGCCTGCGTTTCGGTCAGCAGGTTCGGCGTCAGCGGCGCCAGTTCCTGCGCGGCGTTTCCCCACCCATCGACGCGGACGGTCGGCGTTCGATCGGTTGCCAGCAGATCCTGTGGGCCGATCGTCACGTCGCTCTGCAAGGTCGTCGACCAAACCGGTTCATAATCCGAATCTAAGCGAGTAAGTTCTCCGAGCCAGGTGGCGACGATCAACCCGCCGTCGGCGAGCCAGTTGGCGACGGGCAACGCACCGAGATCGCGCTGGCAAAGACGTTTCCCATCGGTGTCGAATACGTACAGCGTTCCCAACTCGCTGCCCACGACAATCCGCCGACTGTCCGGGCTGAAACGCGGTGAGCGGAGTACGTCATCGGTCTCGACGCTCCAGCGCAAACCGGAAGACGAGTCGAACAATCGCAGTTCGTGTTGCCGTGTGACCGCGACGAATGTTCCGTCGGGAGATAAGGTCATTTCGTCGGCGGCGGATGGCAGCGCGCCCGCGGGTTGGCCATCGCGAAGGATGAAGACGCGACCGCCGCGCGCGGTCGAGCGGAGGGCCAGCGTGCGCCCGTCGGCACTGGCCTCGGCCGCGGTCAGTGTGCCGGTTTCGCCCAGTTCGTGTGACCAGCGTGGCTGGCCGGAGCGGGCGTCGCGGGCGGTCACGGTGAAGCCGTCGAGCGTGATCAGCGTGTGGTTGTCGGACGCCAGCGATTGTCGCCGCTCCCGGCCCTCGGGCCACCAATCATCCGACCACAGTCGTTTTCCGTCTTGCGACCACACGACTAAGCCAAGGTCACCGGCGGATGCCACCCAGGTTCCGTCCGGCGCTACGGCGAAGCTGTTAATCGGCTCTTGCCATTGGCGGGCACTCGCCCACCCGGTACCGCGTTTCGGCAAACCGTATAAGGCGAATCGGCGAGCAAAGTAGCCTGCCGACTCCGCACGAGGCCTGCCTTTATCCGTCAAGTACAGGTGATACCCCTCAGCCGTATTCAGGTCGTAGCCCTGCACGGCAAAGCCGCCCGCTACCCGTAGCGGGGCGTACGCAAAGTGATGGCCGACTTTCTCCGTGTGACGAACTGCTCCGTTTTCCAGGTCGACGAAGAAGGCGTTGCGGTCCCAGCCCGCGGCCGTGACGAGCGCCGTTCGATTGTCGGCGCTGACAACCACGTCGCGTAACCGCGCCGCGAAAGGCTTTTCCATTGCCTTGGCTTCGCGCTTGATCGGAGTTGCCTGTTTTGCCTGCGGCACGGCGACAAGAATGCGGGCCGGAGCATGTCGGAGATCGACCGGCAGCGGGCCGCTGGAGCGGATTAGCTCACCGGAGAACAGCTCGTAGACTTGACAACCTTCGGCGGCGGGCCACTTGAGTTGGGTCGCCACCGGCATTCGGCTCCCCGCCGCGAGACTGACTCGCCACAGCAGCGCGGGATCGATGGGGATGGCGGCATCATTCACAGCCCACAGCACACGGGTGTTGCCCAGACGCCGCTCGGTCAGCAGCACCTCGGGATGATCGCACTGCGCAACCGGCGGGACAACATCCTCCCACGCCTCGGACAGCGTCGCCGCGTGACCGAGCAAGGTGTCTCGGTATCGCCAGAAGGCACTATCGTCGTTCAGTAGATGATGGTCCTGTTCGATGCGAGTGAACTCGACGTCGAGCAGCCGCGATTTCGGTAGCAACTCTGCCCGCGTGCTGCGGTCGCGGAACACAGGGACGCCCGCCGCCACTGCGCGCTGGAGCGCGATTCGCAGTTGCGGATCGAGATCCACGGTCTGGCTGACCACCAGCACGGCTTGGAAGCCGCTGAGCGAATCGGGGCCGCAGTCTTCCGCAAACACGAATGTGGCGGGACGGTGAGCCCGTAGGCAGGCATTGTACGCCTCGAACAGTCGCGTGAAGTAGAAGCCGCCGACACCCTGCCAGCCGAGTTCCATGCGCAGCATGCGCGTCGAAACGGGAATCGCGATCGGGTCGCTGGCCTCCAGCGAAGCCAGCCAGGGGCCATACACGGCCAGCCACTGGTTGAGCCGCCGATGAATCGACGTCGCCCCCTGTCCCGCGCCGCGCGGGTCCGTTTCGGGCGAAGCGAAACCCTTGGTCGATCCCGACTGGCCAATGCCGTTGGCTCCGCGCATCACCATCTGCATGGAATTCGACAGAATCTGCCCGCCGGTTCCGTCGTCGTTCCACAGTTCGGGGTGTCCCCAGGCTGGTTTGCCGGGCCGCCGGTAGAAGTCGACGTTGTGGGCCGAGATCATCGGCCATTGAATCTGCTCGGCCTGAAAGTGCAGGTCGACCTCATCGGCACGGGCGAACGTGAGCGGCGGGATCATGCCCGGCTGACGGTAGGGCGCCGTCATGGCGCTGACCAACGTGGGACGTTGACTCGCCGCCGACCGCTTCCCCGCTTCCGTTCGGACCGCTTGTTGTGCCGCACTGAACCGCCGTTCCGCTTCCACCGTGTGGGCGATCCAGCGATTCGACACGGTTTCCAACACGGCATCCCAGCGGCCTGTATCGAGAGCCGCTTTGTAGGCGGCCTCGTAAGCGGTTTTCTCTTCGGGAGAAAAAGCCAGCGCGGCACCGCGCTGCGCGATCCACCAATTCGCCGCCCAACTCCAGCCGCGGAAGGCGGGGTATTGCCACAAGCGTTCGGTGACGTTGCGGATATCGCGCTCCATCTCTTCGGGTGGACGTTTGTCGTGGCCCGTACCAATCGGCAGCCCGGCATCCATGTAAAGCAGGATCGCGCGCTGCTCGATGCCTTCCGCACCGTAAGCCGCCACCGTCTGCAGAATACGATTCTCAAACGCGGCTTTTTCCGGCGCGACGGCCAACGGATCGTTCTTCAACCTCGCGGCAAGTTCCGGATGGCGAAGTGTGCTGGGCAGTTCTCCCAAACCGCCGCTACCGCCGTGTCCCAGCCGATCCACGAATAGATTCTGACCGAGCCGACGCGAAGCCCGCACGTGCCGAGCGATCTGCTCAGGTGCGTCGAAGAATGTCGTCGCCGGGTAGGCCATGGAATAATCGCCGTGGCGAATGCGGTAGAATGATTCTGTTTCTTTGCCGAATCCCTCGCCGATTAACAGATACTGGTCGGCAATCGTCCAGCCGGGCAACGTGGTGGTCAGTCGGTATTGGCCTGCCGCGAGGCGCGAGGATAATTCGTGACTGATTTTTCCTGAAACGGGTTCATTGCTCGTTTTCGTCAGTTCAACAGGAAATTGATGTAACTGCCGGCCGTCGGCATCCATCAAGCGGATCACGACCTCGTCCGGCTTGACTTGATCGTCGGGCGTTCGGCAGAGCACGGAAAACGGAACTTCTTCGCCACGTGCGTAGGAGCGACGATTCAGTGGCGTGAAAATCGAAAGCGATCCGATGGCGTCTTTCGGTCGAATCTCGACAACCGCTTCGACTTGGTATTCCGAGTTGCTGCCGTCGACTCCCGAACCCACGCGCAGTTGAAACAGGCCCGACGATTGAGCCGGAACGGTCGTTTGGCCACTTTCCATGGCGAGCCGCGTGAATGTTTCCGTCCCGAGCGGTCGCAGCCAGGCATTCAAAGTTGGACCGGCGAGATCAATGTCGCCTTTCGCTCCGCGAAAGACGTGGGGTAAGCTTCCAGCTTGCCAAAACAAACGCTCGCAAGCTGGAAGCTTACGCCACGATTCATTCACAAGCGCGGAGCGAAAGGCAACTTTCAGCGGTATCGACTCGCCCGCCGTCCAAACCGGCGACGGGTACCAAACCGTGAGTTGCTCAAATTCGATGTTCACAGCACGCCGAAACGCCCCGGTCTTTCGGTTGTAGACGTGAAACACTTCGGAATCCGACTTCTGCCGCACGACGATGTCGTCGCCGAAAACTCGCAGGTGACTTATCCGCCGCTGCGGACCGGCCGTTCGGTCGCCCATGTCGAGTGTCAGTTCGCCGGCAGGTTTGCCGTCCGCATCAAACATGCGAACTTGTGCATCGACTCCGTCGTTCAAATAGAGCAGTCCTGTGTCATCGACATCAAAACCGCCGGAAAAGCCGCCCCACGGATCACCGCTGACGCGAGCCGCCAGCGACGAGCGTCGACGGCCATCGAAACCGCGACACAGCAGTTGATCACCGGCGATGAAGTAGAACTGCTCGTGCCCTTCGCAGACACGAAAACCGTACCGCCAAAAGCGGCCGGGATCGGTCTCGCCCTCCGCCCGGATCGGATAGCTGCGCACGATCTGCCCGGCCGGGCTGACGCGCACGATCCGTCCGGCGTGCTGGTCGAGGGCAAAGAAATCACCGCTTGCCCCGACCTCGATCGTGCCCGGCCCGTCCCAGCCGACATCGTCGTTGCCGGTAAAGCCGCCCGCCTTGCCGCGTTCGTTTCCGAGACGGTCGTAGACGCTGACCGATTTTGCGAAATGCGCGTTCGACGTTGCCACGGTCCCGTCGGCACCGGCCGCCACACCAGTGATCGCGTACGTCGTGGGCATCCCAAACTTCTGCAATCCATCCCGACTGATTCGCAGCACGTACCCTTGGTTACCCTGGCCGCCGTAGACATAAACGAAACCGTCCCGGCCAACGGCCAACCCGCTGCCGGTCTGCTTGATGGCGGGATGTTCGCGCGAAATCACTTGCCGAAGCTCGACCGCCAGCGAGTTCGCCGTCAACAAGCCGATCAGCAGCCAACCGCCGACGGCCGTCACGCAATGTCGGAACATATTGGCTGTTTTCCTTAATCGCGGTCGTCCGTTCATACTTCTTCCCGTTCACCGAACTGGATCGTGCCTCTGTCCTGGAAGTTGTCCCGCGGTCTCCCGACCGCGGGACCCGAAAGACCGCAGGTCTCCAGAAAGCAAGGGAGACCTGCGGTCGGGCCAGTGGCCCGGTCGGGAGACCGGTCCACAACCGTTGTTCTGTACTGCTTTGCGGTGCGCTTCGGTATTCTTCGCTGCATGTGTCAGCGCGTCGCCCTTGGATCGTCGCCCGGGTTGTGTTTACTTTTCCGTGTATCAGACTTCGACGTCCGAGATATTATCCCACGTCAGGCCGATCTTATGCGCGGCGTACCCGATCTCGCGCAGGTAGTCGCCGTAGACCATCATCCAGTGCGAATCGCGCGCTTCGGGAATCAGCCTGCGCCATTTGCCCTGGATTTCCACGTCCTGCTGGCTGCGGCAGATGGCAAAGCAGGGGTTGTCACGCACCACTGCCTTGATTCCGACCCAGCGCGTGGTGCTGTATTCGGGACTGATCGCGCACACCTGCTGGCCGATCGGCATTTCGACCTTCGGCGCGGCGCCAAAGTCGGATTCGTAGTGGGTCATGATCCGCACTGGTTCGTAACGTTTTCCGTCCATCCGACGCGGCGCTGTGCAGTGGGCGCAGGTCACGATGGCTTTGTGCGGGAAGGTTGAATTGTGCATGAACACAGGCTTCCCGGAAATGTAGTGCAACAGGATCCCCGCCGGCACCACCACGAAATCGGACTCGCACAACGCAATGAATCCCTCGTCGTTCAGCCAACTGAGCGGCATGCAGGCAGTCGTGTTCGAGACCGAGAGGATAGTGCCCATGCATTGGTTGAACGTGATGGCCGGGGCCTCGTAGTCCCGCAACCACTGCCGAAACACCGCGTACAGGGCGAACGCCCGGTGCACAAACTCCTTCTTGGTCTCCAGTCGCGTGCCGGGCACGGCCAGACAACGATCGGTCCAGGCGGCGGATTGCTGCTGGAACCTCTTATCGGCCGCCAACGCCTTGAGGCGAGCCGCCAGATCATCGTAGCTGGCGTCCACGATGTCCAGCTTGTAACGCTGGCGGGCCACGTCCGGCGCTTTCGAATCCCACTTTCCCATGGGGCCGCCCAACGCCACTACACGCTGACCCACGAAGTTCTGCAACCCGTGGAGCGACCGCAATCGCCAAAGAACGTCGTCGTAGTCGTCCACAACCACGTCATCCAACGTCACCTCCCCGTGATTGTCCGCACTGTTCTTGGACCATAGTTCGGGAGAAGGCGCTTGGAAGTGCCGTACTCCCAGACACTCGTAGCCGTAATACGTCGGGCCGGATTTGTGACGGACGAAGACGACCGTGTCGCGTTGCGGATCCGCCGCACAGCAAGGTTGGAACAGGGAGGCGTTGGACGCCGCGTAGAGCAGGACAACATCGAACTCGCCTTTTTGGACGTTCACTGCCTGTTCGCGCGTCGTGACTTTCGCCGTGGGTAGAATCTCCAGCGGGAAATCGGCCTCGGCCGACAAGGCTTTCAACTCGCCGGCAATCCGCTGCATCTCCTCGGCGGCAGCCTCTTCGTTGACGATCTCACTCCACGATCGCCAGGAGGTCTTCTCACGCCGCGACATGATCGCGTGCGCGAGGACCGGCTGGACACGCAACGGCCGTCCTGTGATCCGCGGCGGCTTGTCCGGATCCCACGGCTCGATGTCGGTACCGTCGGCAGCCAGCCCCGCCGACGCTGCCAACATACCGCCCGTCAACCCCGCCGTGGTGAGGACGCCGAACTGGCGACGATTCATGCAATGCTCGCACATAGTCAAACTCTCCTTTGAAAGGCAGCTCCCACGACTCGGCCCGGGGCCTCGTGGGAACTTGGTTGTCCACGACCTATCCCAGGCAGTCCCATTGGATCGACACCCGCTTGAGCGCATAGCCAACCTCGCGGAGGCAGTCGCCGTAACCGGTAATCCAGTGGAAACCGGGCATGTGCCGGGCCAGCACGTCGTCGGTGCAATCAAAACGGACGTCAATTTGCGATCGGCAAATGGGCAGTAACGGAGCTGCTTCGATCTTGGCCAACAAGCCCGTCCAACGTTCGGCCTTGAAATCGGGCGCGATATTGGTGACCGTCTGCCCCACCGGCATTTCGACCTTCGGCGCCGCACCGTAGTCCGACTCGAAGTGCGTCATGATCCGCGCCGGGTCCAGCTTCTCGCCGCTCATCCGCCGCGGCGCCGTGCAGTGTGCCAACGTGATGATCCCGTCGTGCGGATAGGTCGGGTCGTTCAGAAACACCGGCCGGTCGCAGATATTCGCCAGCAGAATTCCAGCGGGAATCACCACGAAATCCGATTCGCAAAACGCCAGGTAGCCCGCGTCGTTCAACAGGCTTAACGTCAGACACGCTGTCGTCTCGGCCATCGGCATGATCGTGCCCATGCAACTGTTGATCGTCATCGCGCGGCAATCGGCCTCGGCCATCAATCCGCGAAAGACCTGCTCCAGCAGGAATGCGTTGTCGACGTATTGCCGTTGCGTTTCCAACGTGGTTCCGGGAAGGCCCAGATACGCATCGGCCCGCCGGCGCGCCTGGTCGACGGCCGACTGGTCGGACTTGGCGACCCGGATCAACTTGCCCAGTTCTTCGTACGCAAGCGTCTGAATGTCTAATTGCCAGCGCCGGCGAGCCAACTCGGGGATGACTCCGGCAGGCTGAGCCCAACCGCCTGGACCGCCGACGGCCAGAATCCGGCTTCCCAACGTATTGCGCAACCCACACAACGACCTTAGCCGCCAGCGAACTTTGTCCAAGCTGTCGACCACCACGTCCTCGTAGCCGACGGCCTTGGTGGCCAGCTCGTCCGTGTGTTGGTGCAGGAAGCGCGCCATGGCACCTTCGTACCAGTAGTAGAGGGGCCCGGACCTGTGTCGCACAAAAAAGATGACGTCCTTGCCCAAGCCGTCGATGTGATTCACATTGGTCATCAGGTTGCCGCCGCCATCGCCACCCGCGTAGAACAGCAGCGCGTCGGCCGCGTTGATGTCGTCGTTGTGCGCAGCCAATTCCTCCGGGCGGCGAACGGTCGCCAGCGAGAGGAATTCGAGTGGAAAGTCGGCCTTGGTTTTCAGTTGGTCCAATTCCCCGCGAATGCGAACGACTTCCGCGCGGACGTCTTCCTCGGTTTGGATACCACCCCAATTGCGCCAACTTGTCTGTGGGCGCCGTTGAGGTTTGGGATACGTAAAGATCGGCTTGACCACCAGAGGCCGTCGCTTCGGGGGTGTTTCGACTTCGGCCGCCGCAACGGCTGACCAGGAAATCCCCGTCAGCGCGGTGCCGAGCAAACCGACGCCACCGGCCGCTGCCAGGAACTCACGGCGAGTGGTGCCCGAATGTGTCGCTCCCGCCGGGTGACCGCAGGGACAGCAACTTGTGCGGATTGGTAGCTTAGAATCGAAATCGTCGGGACTCATGCTTGCCACTCCTCTCTGGTAGGATGCAATTGTGTCGCAGGTACGCTTTCACGATCGACGGACCGCTTCGTGGAATCGCGCCGCACGGAATTCTAAGGGGGTTTCATGGTGTTGAGCAATCCTGGGGTATAGACTGCGACACTTACGAAGTGCGTGCGTACCAAGTCCCGACTAACCGGGGAGTGAAATTCGTGAGGAAGAAAGACATTCTGGTCGCAGTAGTTCTTTTTGCGCTGGCCGCGACGGCCTCTCCACTTTTCGGACAAGAGGGCAAAGCCAATCCGACGGTATGGATGGGCCCCCCGTCGTTTGACGACGGAAAATGCTTCCGTGAACTATTCGAGCATCCCGATGCGTGGAAAGAAACGCGGCCGGTGATTGACGTACTCATGTACGCCGACCACCAGTTAGACCGCCAGTTCACGGATGATGAACTTCGCGGGTGGTTCTCGAAATTGCAGCAGTGACAGCTCAAGTTTGCCTTGGAAGTCGGGGCGGTCAAGCCGTGGGGCCAAACCGGAGAGAAGACCTTCTCGGTGCAGGAGCCCAAGTGGGAGCGGTTTCGAAGACTCGGCGCGAACCTCTACGCAATCGCCATGGACGAGCCGCTGCTGTGCTGTCGGAAGCACATTAACAAACCAGACAACTACGCGCTCGAAGAGACGGCCGATTTCATTGCGCGTGTGCGCAAGCAGTATCCCGACATGTTGATCGGCGACATCGAGACGTATCCGTCGATTCCGCTGGAGGACCACTACTGGTGGATCGAGGCACTGGAAAAACGTCTGGCGGAGAAAGGAGTCCGAGGACTCGATTTCTATCGACTGGACGTGAACTGGGCAAACTTCGTAGTCCAAAACATCGGCTGCTGGGGTGACGTGCGAAAGTTGGAAGAGTACTGCCGGAAACGCAATTTGCCGTTCAGCCTGATCTACTGGGCGTCGGAGCAGCCTGCCCTGGACCGGATGGGCTTGGCCGATGACTCGACTTGGTACGTGTCGATCATGCAGCAAGGCTACGACTACGCGATGGTACGAGGCCGGCCGGACCAGTATGTCATTGAGAGTTGGTTGCAGGCTCCATCAAAATCGACGCCGGACTCCGAGCCGTGGACGTTCACCCGCTCGGTGCTCGACTTCGCTCGCAGATTTGTCAGACGAAACCCATGATGGCTCATGAGCGTATTGCGTTCGTCCAACAGTAACCGCCACTTCTGGAGAATAACAACCATGTCCCAAGCAAAAGTCCAACGAACCATTATCTCCATCCTCTTCTTGTTTGTGCTTCAACTTGCCCCTGTCTGTCTGCGCGCCCAAACGGCCGAGAAGCTGGCCGCGAGCGTACAGCCGTTCGTCGATCGCCAGGAACTGGCCGGCGCGGTGATGTTGGTCGCGGACAAGGACAAAGTGCTCGCGGCCGAGGCGGTCGGCTGGGCGGATATCGCCGCGCAGAAACCCATGCAGACGGACTCCATGTTCTGGATCGCATCGCAGTCCAAGCCGATCACAGTCGCGGCGCTGATGATGTTGGCGGACGAAGGCAAGGTGAATGTGGAAGATCCCGTAGAAAAGTACCTGCCTGAGTTTCGCGGCCAGATGCTCGTCGTGGAAAAGGATGCCGAGCATATCTTGCTCCGCCGTCCGGGCCATCCGATCACGGTGAAGAACGTGCTCTCGCACACCAGCGGGCTGCCGTTCAAATCGGCCTTGGAGGAACCGACGCTCGATCTGTTCCCGTTGGTCGCCCGTGTTCGCAGCTATGCCATGACGCCGCTGGAATTCGAACCGGATAGCAAGTACCAGTACAGCAACGCCGGCATCAACACGGCGGCGCGGATCATTGAAGTTGAGGCAGGGATGTCCTTCGAACGTTTTCTGGACGAGCGCTTGTTCCAGCCCTTGGGTATGAAGCACACCACGTTCTGGCCCAGCGACGAGCAGGTTGCCAGAATCGCAAAATCGTACAAGCCGGGGCCAGGGAACAAGGGGCTGGAGGAAACGACGATCGGCCAGTTGTATTACCCGTTGACCGACCGCACGCAGCGTTTTCCCATGCCGGCCGGCGGGTTGTTTTCAACTGCGCACGACATGGCTCGCTTCTACCAGATGCTCGTCAATGGTGGTGAATTGGACGGCAAGCGGTATTTGTCGAAGACTGCGGTGAAGCAGTTGACCAGCCGGCAGACGCCGCCCGAATTGCCCCAGAGTTATGGCTTCGGTTTCTGCGTCAGCGACAATACCTTCGGCCACGGCGGCGCCTACTCGACGAACAGCTTCGCCGACACGCAGCGCGGCCTGATCTTCATCTGGCTGGTGCAACACGCGGGCTTCCCTGGCGAAGGCGGAAAAGCTCAAGGCGTTTTCAGGCAGGCTGCGATCGACACATTTACTGCAAGCTCACAATGAATCTTGCCAAATATCAGGAGACTCCGACAATGTCCAATCATCCGACGAAATGTAATTCCCAGACAAACCGCCGTGATTTCTTGAGCCGTGCCGCGCTGGCCGCGGCAACCGTGACGATTGTGCCGCGGCATGCACTGGGCGGCACCGGCCAGCCGTCGGCTAATGAGAAGCTGAACATCGCCGGCGTGGGCGTAGGAGGCATGGGGAACCACAACCTTGGCAAGTGCGCCACCGAGGATATTGTCGCCCTGTGCGATGTCGATTCGGCCTTGGCAGCCAAGACGTTCGCTAAGTATCCGAAAGCCAAGACCTACAAGGATTTCCGCGTCATGCTGGACCAGCAGAAGGACATCGACGCGGTGATCGTGGCGACCCCGGATCACACGCACGCCGTGGTTGCTCTGGCCGCTATACAGCAGGGCAAGCACGTCTATGTGCAGAAGCCTCTGGCGCACAGTGTCCACGAAGCTCGCGTCCTGACCGAAGCCGCTCGCGAACATAAGATAGCAACTCAGTTGGGAAACCAAGGACATTCCGGCGACGGCACGCGGTTGATCTGCGAGTGGATCCGAGACGGGGCCATCGGTTCGGTACGCGAGGTGCACGCCTGGACAAACCGGCCCGTGTGGCCTCAAGGAATCGAAGTGGATCGGCCACAGGAAACACCGGCTGTCCCGGCATCGCTTGATTGGGACCTGTGGCTCGGCCCGGCTGCCGCGCGACCGTATCATCCCACCTATCATCCGGGCACCTGGCGGGCCTGGTGGGACTTCGGCACCGGCTCGTTGGGAGACCTGGGCTGCCACATCCTCGACGCGCCGTTCTGGGCGTTGAAGCTGAAATACCCGGTCAGTGTCGAAGGCTGCATCTCGACCTACTGGCATGCTCTGTGGCAGGAGACCAAAGCGAAGAACGAGACTTATCCTCGCTCGACTATCGTGCGTTACCAATTCCCCGAACGCGACGGCATGCCCCCGGTGAAGCTCACCTGGTGGGACGGCGGAATGATGCCGGCTCGCCCCGACGATCTGGAGGAAGGCCGCCGGATGGGAGACAGCGATGGCGGCGTCCTGTTTATCGGCGACAAAGGCAAGTTGATGTGTGGTTGCTATGGTCGCAGTCCTCGCTTGATTCCGGAAGCCAAGATGCAAGCCTACACGCCGCCTGCCCCGACGCTGGCTCGCATCCCGAATGGCCAAGCCGGACACGAGCAGGATTGGATTCGCGCATGCAAGGGAGGCCCATCGGCCAGTTCGAATTTCGACTTCTCCGGTCCGCTGTCGGAAATGGTGCTGATGGGCAATCTGGCCGTGCGCTACCCCAATCGGAAACTGCTATGGAACGGCGAAAAGATGGAAGTTACCAATGACACCGAAGCCAACGCCTACGTACGACGGCAATATCGCCAAGGCTGGACGCTATAACGCCCTGGAATCGCCCATACTATCTGAGAGGATGTGCCATGAGAGGTTTCGCGGTCCTGCTTGTCCCACTGTTGCTTGTTGCCATATCCACCGCCGCACGGGCCGCTGATGAGGCGCCGATTGATGTCGCACGTGGCAAAGAACTCATGCGCAAATTCCAAGCCGGCGAGACGCTCACGCCCGAGGAGCAGGCGTATCTCGATCGGGTCAAGCGAGAAATCCGTAAGCGAGCCGCGGCCCGACGGCCAGGACGCGTGCCAAACACCCCTGCGCGTCCCTTCGTAGTCAACAGAGGCGACTGGAAGACGCTGGTGCCGATCACCGATATGACCGCACCTTACAAGGGCGAGGATGGAGGGCTTTACGGCGGCGGCCAGAACGAACCGCCGGAAGCGCATCGCGTGGCTTATTTGCGTGAATCCGAAAAGACTCGCCCACTTGATGCAAACGGTCAGCCGTCGGATGACGGCAAGATCGGCCTGATCGCGATCGGCTTCTCCAACACCTCGATTGAATGGGAAGACTTCAAACGCACCGCCGACGCCGATCCCCAGAAATCATCCAACGTCGTCATCGTCAACGGCGCCATGGGCGGGCGTTCGGCCGTCATGTGGGCCTGGGACGGCGCAGAAGTCTTGCCGAAAGCCGAGCAGGATCGGCTGGACAAACAGATGGATGTCGTCCGCATGCCCAAGACCAACCGCCGGAACAGTACCGGGCTGGACAAAGACACGTGGCCGACGTTGGCGAAGCGCATCGAGGCGGCGGGCCTGTCGGCGAAGCAGGTGCAAGCGGTCTGGCTCAAGCATGTCGAGGCCAACCCGAAACCGCTGGGCGAGTTTCCCGCGCATGCCCGGGCGTTACAAGCCGATATGACTGCCATCCTCAACATCGCTCGGCATCATTATCCCAATCTGCGAGTCGCGTATCTTTCCAGCCGCACCTTCGGCGGTTGGTCGGGACGTGCCAGCGGCAGCCCCGAGCCCTACGCCTACGAATCGGGCTTCGGCACGCGCTGGGTCGTGCAAAACCAGATCCAGGGCGACGCGCGACTGAACTGGGATCCCGGACGCGGCGACGTGAAAGCGCCACTGGCGATCTGGGGTCCCTATCTGTGGGCCTGCGGTGACACGCCGCGCAAACTCGACGGACTTATGTGGTCGGAAGACGACGTGCGCGCCGATCGTTTGCATCCCAACGAAGCCGGCACCAAGAAGACGACCATGCTGCCGTTGAACTTCTTCAAAACCGACGCGGGCACAAGCCGCTGGTTCCTCAAGCCGGGCAAAACCAGTCGCGTCACACCGCCACCAAGATGAACCGTCGACCAAGAACCTCCGTCGAGTCGATCCGGTTCCCACCGACCCTACGCCTACTCGCACGGAAGTAGGCGATCGCGCAACCTAGTCGGTATTCCGCTCCGCTTGATCTCGCACTCCCAAACCGTGTACACGCTGAGGCCCATCGCACGCAACTGTCTGGCGACGCGGCGGTCTCGTCGGAGGTTCTCCTTCAGCTTGTTCTTCCAGAAATGCTTGTTTGTCTTGGGACGATTCCGGCCCTTCGCGCAGGCTTGATGACCGTGCCAAAAACACCCATGAACGAATACGACCGTCGCGCTGTCTGGGAAATAGAAATCCGGTGTGCCGGGTAGTTCCTTCGCATTCTGCTCGAAAGTGAGCCCCAGCTCACGCAACGCCGTGCTCAGGGCTTGCTCGGGGGCGGTGTCCCGGGTTCGGACCGTTTGCATGATCCGCCGGCGTTTCCGGGCGGAAAAACGGTCGGCCATCGTGCCTTATCTCCCGTATTGGTACAATCTTGTGTCGATCCGGTAACCCGCTATGATGTGAAAATGGGTAGGCGTTGGCAACCCAGACAATTCCGGGACGGTCACTTGGCCTTACACGGGTTGGTGAAACCATGTCGAAAACGAGTCGCCGCACCAAGCGCAAGTCGATTCCTCTCGCGTTCCACCCGCGGGTTTTCTCCGCGTTGGGATCGGACTTGGTCACAAATGACCTGGTGGCTATCACCGAACTCGTCAAGAACTCCTACGACGCCTTTGCAGACCGCGTGGATGTACGGTTTGGATCAGACGGTTCCGGAGAGTTCATCGAGATTCAGGACGATGGCGAAGGCATGAGTCTGAAGATCATCCGCGACGTGTGGTGCATGGTAGGCACACCGTACAGGTTGTCAAACCCAACTTGCAGAAAAGGGACTCGTGCCCGACGCGCGTCGGGCGAAAAGGGCCTTGGCCGGCTATCCGCCGCTCGTCTGGGAAACCGACTCGAAATGCTGACGAAGGCGAAGTCCGAACCTTGTTGGGAAGTTCGGGTTGACTGGGACGAACTCGCGGAATCCGACGACCTTTCAACGTGTACGGTGGACTTGAATGAGGTAACAGGAGATGCTGCCTTCAAACGCACGGGCACTCGAATTCGGATCTACAACTTGAAATCGGAGTGGGACGAGGATCGTGTGGAGGAGTTGGAAGATCATCTTTCGCGGATGGTGTCACCGTTCAAGACTGTCGAAGGATTTTCGATATGGCTATCACGTAGCGAGGGCGACACGACTCCGACTCGGATCACGCCGCAAGAGTTCCTCAAGTTCCCCAAATATGCCCTCGAAGGCACGGTCGATGAAACAGGAAGTCTGAAATGGTGCTATTCGTTTCGGCTAATCGGTTCCAAGAAAGTCAGACGGAGCATCGCCGGCGAGTTGCAGTGGAAAACAATGCGCGAGGAAAGGACAGCGCCGAAAAGAGTCGCCGCGCTGGAAAATCCGAACTGCGGTCCCTTCTCCTTCGAGATTCGGGGGTGGGATGTCGATCTGGTCGGGGTCCGGGACATAGCTGACCATTATGATTTGGACAAACGCACGATCCGGCAGTCAATCGGCGCCTACAAAGGGATCTCGGTTTATCGGGACGGGATTCTCGTGTTGCCCAAGTCCGAGAACTCCCGCGACTGGTTGGGTCTGGACCGACGTCGGATTAGCGACGTCGGAAAGCGGCTCAGTACAACACAACTCGTAGGGTACGCCAGAATTACGGCCGACGCGAATCCCAAGATCAAAGACACAAGCGACCGCGAACGGCTCGTCGATTTGCCGGAAGTTCAGGCGTTTGAGCATATCTTGCGTTGTGCGGTGGCAACACTTGAAAGCGAACGGCAGACGGATCGCATCGACGAAGATGCGGCCGAGAAGCCGCTGGCGGAGATATTCGAAGGCCTTTCGGCAGAGGATCTCGTCGAGGACGTGGTCGAAGCCGCCGACGAAGGCGCGTCTGCGAAAGACGCCCTTCAGTTGGTCAAGAAACATGAACGAAACCTGGCCAAGACGCGGAAAGAAATAGAACGGCGATTCATTTACTACAGCCAGCTGGCGACTGTTGGCACGATCGCCGAATTCCTGGTGCATGAGGTGCGAAACCGGACTACCACCATTAACGCATTTGTGCGCGCGGTCCTCGAATACGCGGACGAATACGAAATAACGGAGAAGATGTCGCGAAACGTCGAGCGTGCTGAGAACGCCATCGCCTCGCTCGCTCGATTGGCTGAGACCTTTGCCCCGCTCGCCAATCGGTCGTTTAGACGAGGAAAGAGGAGTTGCGATCTGGTCGATCGAGTCAAGAGACTTCTTGACGCGAAATCGGCGGAAACGGATCGGCTGAACATCGATGTGATTCGGAGCCCCGGAGGCAGTTGTGAAGTTGCGGTGGATCCCGGGGAGATGGATGCCATTCTGCTTAATCTGTTTGAAAACGCATTCTACTGGTTGGGACAGAAGCGCGAAGGGAAACGGCAACTAGCAATTCGGCTCGGGCGGCTCCGGCGCAAACAGCGAGTCGAAGTAACCATCGAGGATTCCGGCCCAGGCGTTCCGGAGGAATACGAGAGTAAGATCTTCTTGCCCGGCGTTACCAGAAAACCAAACGGGATCGGAATGGGACTAACAATCGCTTCGGAACTCATCGTCGCCTACGGCGGGCAGATGAAATACTGCCCTCAAGGAAACCTAAGTGGTGCGACCTTCGTGTTCGATCTTCCTCTGAAAAAGTAGAAAACACGACAGACGGGGAACCGTGCTATGCTAAACGTCCTTATGATCGAAGACGATCCCGATTTGGCTGATACCGTGAAAGAACTTGCGGAGGAGCGGCTTTCCCCCGTCGAGTTCAGCATAGAGAAGGACTTCAATCGGGCTATCGACAGTCTTTCTCGAACGAAACCCGACGTCGTGATCCTCGATTTGGCTCTCGACGAGTCGCATCGGACGCAATTCCCTGGATCGGGCATTTGGGAGGAAGTGTGGGCTCGGCGGTTTTGCCCCATCGTGGTCTACACCGCACGTGCGGAGAGCGTCGAAGATCAACTGCCCTCGGATCATCCGTTTGTCCGCTTGGTCGCGAAAGGCCCCGACACCGATGAGGAAGTGATCGGCATTGTTGGCGGTTTTTCCTCCCACGTGCAAGGAATCCATGCCGTCGAGGACCGAATTCTCCAGACTCTACAGCAAGTCCTCAAAGATGTTTCCGTCCACGTATTTGCCGGAGAAACGGACGAAGACGTTCGCCGTGACATGCTCATGAGGGCGGCCCGTCGACGAATTGCCGCCGTGCTGGATCACGACGTTATCGCCGAAGATCGGCAGTTGGCCAACTGGGAAAAGTACATCATTCCTCCGCTCGAACCGGACTTAATGATGGCGGATCTCATCCGAGAACGAGCGAAGCCTCCGACCGATCCAACAGCGTATCGTGTCATCATAACGCCCACGTGCGATATGGTCCGAAGTCAAGGACCAAAAGTTCATTCGGCCCTCGTTGCCGGGTGCTGCGACTGGAAAGTGTTTTTCACGAAAGGAGCCAACCTGGCACCGAATACGGGCGCCTCCAAACTCAAGGGCAAACTTCCCGCGTTGCTCAACGAGTGCTACGCGGACGGTTACCTTTTGCTGCCTGAGTATCCGAAGGTTTTTCCTTCGATGACAGTGAATCTGCGCGATTTGGCGCTGGTCGCGTTGGAAAATATCGGTGATCCTGCCGATGAAGACAAAGGATTCGTGCGAGTCGCGTCGATTGACAGTCCGTTTCGTGAACAAGTGGCGTGGAACTACTTGCAGGTTACGGGCCGACCCGGCGCACCGCCGTGCGATAACCAAGGTTGGGTTGAGATGGTCGTTCAGGCATGGGGCAAGTCGTAACATCAGGATCGCGGCAATGATTGCGGTAGATTTTTTCTGTGGAGCCGGAGGGCTCACGAGAGGCCTACTCAATTCTGGGGTTTCCGTCGACCTGGGAATCGACTCCGATGACCGATGCCGTGAGACGTACGTGCGGAACAATCCGTCCGTTTCCTTCCTGGCAGTTGATGTTCGCGACGTTCAATACCAACAAATCCGTCAGTACTTGGGGAACATTGACTGTAACGAACTGCTCTTTGCCGGGTGTGCGCCTTGCCAACCGTTTTCCCAGCAAAGGAAGCGATCGGGAAAACCAGGCGTTGGCACGCTACTGGGCTGTTTTTCGGAGTTTGTCCAAGAGGTCCTACCGGGCCAGGTCTTCATCGAGAATGTCCCGGGCATCACAAGGGTGTCGGGATACAGCACGTATCGGCGTTTCATCAGAACTCTCGAAGACTGCGGGTATGAATATGACGAGGGAGTTGTCGATGCCAAGTCGTACGGCGTTCCCCAGAATCGGCGCAGGTACATACTCATTGCGATGCGTGGAGTTACTCCTTCGCTTCCCCCAAAGGTCTGCGGTCCTGGGCTGCTGCCATTTCGAACCGTTCGCGAAACCATTCGGCAATACCCCCGGATTCGGGCGGGACAGCAGCATTCGTCGATAGCCAATCATGTCGCCGCGGACATCTCCGAAATCAATATGGAGCGGCTCCGGCACACTCCTCAAAACGGAGGAGACCGGCGGGCTTGGCCCAGCCACTTAGTCCTGGCGTGCCACAGTTCCGACTACAATGGCCATTCCGACGTCTACGGACGCATGTGGTGGGACAAGCCGGCTCCAGCGCTCACCGGACGCTGTCACAGCATATCGAACGGACGGTACGGTCATCCATCGCAAAACCGCGCGATCTCACTACGAGAAGCGGCGAGTTTGCAGACGTTTGAGGGTGATTACATCTTCTACGGCTCCAACAAACACATCGCCCTTCAAATCGGCAATGCAGTACCCGTGAAGCTGGCGGAACATGTTGGGCGACACTTACTCGCGCTTCGTAACGGCGCAAGTGCGTCAGGGACATCGAGAAAAGTGGCAGCGCGACCAAGTGGCTGATTGTGGCGTCTGAGGTCTTGCCTGCCTCCTCGGGCCACGAAAAGGGGCTGGCGGACAAGAATGGTGTTGTCCGCACCCGTATCGACCGGAGCGAGGAAATCGGCGGAACCGCTTGGCCCGTGAACTCGGATCCGCAATTCGGGACGAAAGATGACGACCGCATCGCCGGTGTCGGGCACAACGGAGAGAATCGCCGTATAGTCGAATCTCATGCGCCACCCACAAACGGTCCACGAAGAATTACGCGGTCTCGCACTTCACGCATGTCGTTGCCGTGAGACAATATCTCGGTGCATTCCTCGTTCCATGCCGCCCATCGTGCCGCATACTCCCGCGGCACCGGCTGACCGCGTCTGGGAAACCTGTCGAAAACTCGTCAAGCAGTAGTCCAGGCTCTGCCTGACGCCAGTCAATTCGGATTGGCGAATTGTCATGCAGAGCATGGGCTACAGCACTGACATTAACGGTCAGCCGCCTCGACCAGATAGCTCTTCGTCCCATCGGATTGCGCAATCTGCACGTCAAAGCGAATCGCAGCGTCCTTGAGCGCGTGAGGGACGACGACTCCATCAACCTTGACTTGGCAATGCGAGGCATCAAAGCCGGCTGGCGGTGTCAGTTGGATCGTTCCGCCCGATCGTCCTACGATGCGTCCAACGAGCGTTCCATTGTCTTGCTTGCTGACACTGAGACCAAACTCGCCGGAGATAAGTTCTACTGCCAGACCTTGGAAGGCGATCTTGGTTCCCTCGAACAGCGCCACTTGGCCGTCGCGGGCGTAGCCGGTCGTGCCGAGGAACTCGACCGGGCCGTCGCTGAGTTTCACTTGGGCAACGGAGCAGAAGACGTATTCCTTGCCGTCGATGACCGCGCCGTAGGCTTTAGCTTCCGTTTGGCGCGTCTTGGGCGCAACAATGTGCAACTGATCGCCGGCACCCGCCTTTACCGGGTAGATTTGCGGCATCGCCAGCCGGTGAAACGTGTCTTGAGGACGAGGTGGGACGAGCCTGTCAGTGCCCCACTTGACGCTGATCCGTGCGGGGCCGCTGCGGTGAACGTACTCGATCTTCACATCGGCATACTCGCGGTCGCCCAGCCGCGTCCGCGCCGATTTGCCTGTGGTGCTGTCGTAGACCAATCGCTCGTTGAGCCAGATGCGGCACTCGTCGCCAGGGTTGACCTCAGCCACGATGGAGTAATTGCCGGCCGCTGGCGGCATACCCATCCAACGGTCGTGCATGAGCATGCCGGTCCAGCGGATCGAGAACGGCCCGGGCCGCATCGACTCCAGCGGCGCCTCGTTGCCCCAGTCCCAACGAAGCGGCCCCCCTTGATTCCTGAAACGGGGTACGCTGGTCTCCTTCAGATCCGTGAAGTCGGGCTGGGCAAAAAACTCCGCCTGAAGAAACGCCTCGTAGTTGCACCACTGAAACTTGCCGACAGCCTTGGGGTCGGCCACGTGATCGTACACGGCCAGGTAATCGTCGCGGAGCATCATCACGCCGCGCCAGGGGTAGGCGGGATTCGAGCCGGCGGCCTTATAGAACTGCGCGAAATCAAAGTCATAGAGTACCCCGTCCACCCGGTGTGCCCCCAGCGACTTGCCGTCCAGATTGAACAGCGGAAGCTGACTAATGTCGAAACTATCGCCGTTTTGTTCGGCGCCATTCCAACTCCAGCGGTGCCCCTTGGTGGCGTAGTACAGCGCGCCGTTGCTGGCGGCCGTCCAGCGATAGCCGGAACCGTTGAGCTGCTGAATGGTCAGAAACGCCTCGTTTGGCCCGCCCGAGTCGTACCACATCACCGCGCCGTAGTCGGTGTAGAGTCGTGAACGAAGCTCGGGCTTGATGCCTTCCCGGCCATCGGTCAGGCACCACCGTAGCTGCCCGGCAAGCGTCGGATCGCTCTTTTCGAGCAACTCGGCTGCTCCTCGCATCCGCTCGCCCTCGACATCGCCGCGGGCATGGGCACCGATGGGCACCAGCCGCCGGCAGGATTCCTCGGTCGGTGCCAGACCGTCCAGCGTCCAGCGGATCAGATCCTTGAACAGCGGATGGTCGTAAATCTCGGTGTCACAGCAGCGGCTCATCGCTTCGGCCGGATAAAAACTCCTCAACAGCGAGGCATGCCAGTAGCAGGCAATGTTCTCCATCCAACGCCCGCCGTGCGTGTTCAGCCCGGGATTGGTCCGCCGCGTGTACACGTCGAGCCACTCGCTCCAGAAGCGAGTGAACTCGTTCTTCCAACGTTCTGCATGCGGGTGGTTCGGGAATGTTGCAACCGCCATGGGGATCGAGCCCTTGGCGTCGAAGACGAAATTCGGCTGTCCGGCCATCATGCTGATATGCGGCGAGAAGCTGTCTTCGATCAAGAAATTGGTGGCGAAGATGAGGATAGAGCGGATACGCCTGCGCTGCTCGGCGGTCCAACCGGCTCGGCTGTTGGCGTACAACTCGAACCTCTTGCCGAAGGCGCTCTGCAGGCTGCCGGAAACGTCCCAGTAACGCTGAATCAACTGGTACATGTAGCCGCGAACGTTTCCGAAGCCGGGCCGCGTCCAGTACTCGTCGTAGCTGCACTTTTCACCCTCGGGATCGTAGGGCGCAAGCGGCTCGTCGAAATCGAAGACCATGTCCTTGTAGGCGTTGAGGCTGAAGTCGGTCAGCTTCTGCCACAGCCGCACCTCCGGCCCGGCGCCGAACTGCCGGATGTTCTGTGACGGATAGCCTTCGAGATCCTTGCGGACGACATATCGCTGCGGCGGCTTCTTCCTCTGCGCCCGCGTCTGATCCGCCGGCGTCATCGGCAATTCGCTGATTACCACCTCGTTGCGCGGGATCAAACTGAGCGCCCAGTGCCGTTCGCGTCCCAGCAGTGCAAGCCGTGCGAAGCTGTCGCCGTTGCGGTGATAGAAGTAGATGTTCTCCGGCGCATTCACGGCGCTCCATACACGTCGAGTGGCGGTCTTCCAATCGCGAGGGCGGTTGATGGCAAAGATCAGCGCGTTTTGGCCGTTGTCGTTGAAGACCACCGTCGACCGCATCACGCCGTAGGAATTGGCGGTGTACAGCCCCAGTTGGTACGGCAACGCTCCGTCCGCCCGCAGATCCCGGTCGTACGCTCCGCAATACTGCCCGCGAGGGCCGGCGTTGTAGCCGCCGTTGCACATCACCAGCCGGCTGTCGGGTTCCAGCCCTTTCTGAAACGACAGCCTCCAAAACGCCGCGTCCCCCGGCGCGAAGCCGTTGAGCGCTTCATCCACCAGCACGTGCTTCTCATCATGCTGCACTGTCAGATCCACCTGCCACGTGCGGTTGGCGTTGAACGTGTAGAGCAGGCGATGCTTGATGAACAGCGTGCCCTGGTCCACGATCGTACCACGCACGCCGTTGAGGGTGACACCTTCCGGCAGAAGCAGAGTCCCGCCTCCGACCCACGTCGCTCCGCCGTCGCGTGAAATTCCCAGGATCGGGGCCGATCCGGCAGAAGCCGCAGCACCGTCAGCAGGCACGCAAAGCTGTTGCAGATTCGCTCCGATCACCGCTGTTCCATCATCATGGGTCTTGAACGTCACATGCGGAGTGAACTTGGCGATATACGCCGGATCGTGGACGAGGCGGAAGAGCCGGCTGGAATTGCGCTGCAAGTCGCTACGAAAATGCACGGTGGCGCTGCTCAAATAGCCATCGTTCTCCACCACGTTGGAGAGTTGGTACACCAGTGGAGATTCACGTCCTTCGCACTGAAGCTGTAAATGGTCCTTCTGCACCATGCGGTTCGGACAGGTGAACGAGAAGCTGACCAGTTCCTCGGGGAAATCGTAGACGCCCATGTAGTCGACCAGCTTCATCTCATGACGCCAGTCGGCCGCCGGGGCGTGCGAGAAATTGCTCACCAGGAACACCAAGCCACACACCGTCGCGATCCAAGGGTTTATCATGGTCGTACCTCTCTCGTGCGTCTTCAAGGCAAAAAGGTGGGGTAAGCTTCCAGCTTGCCAAGGACAAACAGTCGCAAGCTGGAAGCTTACGCCACTTTCGCTACCCCAAGATTAAGCGTTGAAGACGCACTAGACTACAACGGGATAGATAGCCCGGCCGATTCCGAAACAGCTATAATCGGCCCCGGTGGCGTCGTCAACGGGTCGAAAGCCCGAGGCTTCAGACAGAACACACAACAAAGCCGGCCTCCGGCCTCACCGTTCCGCACTGACAAAGAAGAGTGATGCTAAGGAGAGGAACGCTATGCTCAAGACTCGAAGGGCCCAAATTGGGCGATCACCACGATGCCGCGTGCTGCTTGGTTGGGCTTTGGGCGGAGTGGTTCTCGCACTGGCTCCGATTGCCCATGCGGGCGAAGCCGGAGCCCCGGCGTCGGTCAACTACCGGCGGCCCTTCGAGCCGTCAACGCGTCCAGCGCTGTTGGCCCTACCTCCCGGTGCGATAGAACCAGACGGCTGGCTGCGCGACTGGTGCCTGGCCGCACGCGACGGCTTCACCGGTCACATGGACGAGTATGACGACGAGTTCAAGCGGGCCTGGGCTCCCGACCACAAGATGACTGGTGAAGGACTGTTGTGGTACAAGGGCGCTTGGCCATACGAAGGCGGCGGCTACTGGTTCGACGGTCTGGCCCGCCTGGGCTTTGCCTTGCACGACGAAACGCTGATCGCGCTGGCAAAAAATCGGTTGTATGCGGTGGCCGACAACATGAACAGCGACGGCCTGCTCTTCCTTTGGTGGCTGGACCGCAAGAACCCCGATGACCGGAAGGCGGTCACTGCCGCCTTGGAAGGCTGGCCGCTGTGGGCTTGCGGCCTGCTGGGGCGAGCCATGACGGGATTCTATGCAGGGTCGGGCGACAAGCACGTTCTGGATGCGCTCGAGCAAGCCTATGCCCCAGACCCTGACTGCCTGCGTTGGATCACGGGCAACATGTCGAATCCGTGGCCGGCTTATGACACCTATTGCTGGACGGGCAACCAAGGCATCGCCGCCGCGCTGGACGCTATGTTTCAGCAGCAAGGCGGAGCCCTCCTGCCGAATCTCAATCGGTACCGCGACCCGCCGGATCTGAATCCGGGTGCCACCGTAGCCAACGCCCACGTAGTCGAATTCCTCGAAAGCACGACGCCCTGGGCCGTGGGCTATCTGTGGACGGGAGACCGACGTTACCTCGAAGCAGCCGTCGGCTGGCACGAGTTGCTCGATCGAGTATCGATGCAACCTCACGGCGTCCCAGTTTCTGACGAATGGTACGGTCCCACGGGCGCGTTCCGAGGCAGCGAGACCTGTGACGTGGCGGGTTACGTGTGGAGCCAGATTAGCTTGCTTCTCGTAACCGGCGAAGGCCGGATGGCGGACCGGGCGGAGCGGGCGTTCTTCAACGCGGGACCGGCCACGGTCTCGCGAGATTTCAAGACACACGTCTATTTCCAGAGCCCCAACCGGTTCGCCAACCTGTCGCCTGACTTTCCGCACGGTCCCAGGGCGTCAGGCGGCACCTATCAGCGGAAGCACTCACCGCTGTGCTGTACGGCCGCGCTCAACCGGATTGTGCCATGGTATGTCACGCATATGTGGATGGGCACCTGTGACAACGGTCTGGCGGCCACCTGCTACGGGCCGTGCAAGGTGACCGCGCTGGTGGCCGATCGTGTGCCGATTGTGATCACCTGCAAGACCGACTATCCGTTCAACGAAGCCACCGAGATTTCCGTGCAGCCCGCGCGGGAGGCAGCCTTCCCGCTCGACTTCCGCATTCCCGGCTGGTGCACGGCTCCAAGACTGGAAGTGAACGGCTCGGTTGTCGCCGCCGAGTGGAGAAAAAGGGGTCAGGAGTCATTTGTGCGAAGCACCCGGAGGGCCGGTTCCCGGCAAATGACTCCTGACCCCTTTTTCTCGAACGGTCCTTCGGGATTCGCTCGGATTCACCGCACGTGGAAGCCGGGCGACAGCGTCCGGCTGACGCTTCCCATGACGGCGTGCCTGCAGACCGGCCGCGACGCCTCGTCAGGCGCGCCCTACGACGGCGCTCACCGAGCCACACTCGTGACGATCCCCGAAAAGAACAGCACCCGAGGCGTGCAGTACGCCACGGTCTCCTATGGCCCCCTGTTATTCGCCCTGCCCATCCCCGACACCTTGGACGCCAACACACCTGACCGGTCCACCCAGTGGAAATTCGCGTTGGACGTGCAAGACCCCAACCTGACCATCGAACGTACGGCGATGCCTGCCCGATGGGACTGGCCGCTGGCGGCACCCTTGAAGCTGCGGACCAATGCGGTCGCAGTCGCCTGGAATCCCGACCCGCTTGCCCCCCGACTGCCGCTACTGCCGGCTGCCAAGCAGAATCCTCCGCAGCAAGTGACGCTCATTCCCTACGGCTGCACCAAGTTCCGCATCTCCATGTTTCCCGTCACTGCCGAGCCGGAGGTCAAGCCTTCGGCAATTCGCCGGATTCTCTTTCTGGGAAACAGCATCACCTTGCACGGTCCCAATCCGGGTATCGGTTGGACCGGGAATTGGGGCATGGCAGCCAGTTCTCAAGACAAGGATTATGTCCATCTCGTCACCGGCGCACTGGCTCGGCATTGCGGCGCGACGCCCGAGATCATGGTCCGGAACATTGCGGACTTCGAGCGCAACTACGCGACCTATGACGTGGACCTGCAATTAAAGGACTGTTTCGCATTCGAGCCTGACCTGGTGGTATTGGCTATCGGAGAGAATGTATCGGCGCTGGACTCCGAGGACGCCAAGTCGCAATTCAAGGCCGGCGTGATGAACATCCTGAGATGCACCCTCGCCGGGCGCCGTCCACTGGTGGTGGTGCGAAGTTGTTTCTGGACGAACGCTGCCAAGGACCAAGTACTCAGCCAAGCCTGTCAGGAGGCCGGAGGCATTTTCGTCAACATCGGCCCACTCGGTCAGGATGCCGCCAACGCGGCGCGTTCAGAACGCTCTTTCACGCACGATGGTGTCGCCGGGCACCCAGGCGACAAGGGGATGCAAGCCATCGCCAACGCCATCGTCAAGGCTGTATTGAGTCACCAAGCCGCTGGAATAGGAGGAACGCGAAAATGATCCGGAACTACTCCATGCTGGCGGCTGGCCTGTTGGCGGCCCTTGCGCCCGCGCTGCCCGCGCTGGCGCAGAAGGCCAAGCCCATATACTGTTCCGCGCCTCAGGCCGACCTGAACAAACCGATTATTTGGGGGACCGATTGCAGGGTGTCCGACGACCTGGGCCTGAGCTTCGGCGGATGCGATCAGGCCGCCGACGACGGCGCCGCCCACACCCGTGTGCTTAGGGCGGGAAATTGGGTGGACATCCAAGACGACCTGCGCAAGGCCAATCCGCTCCAGTTGTTCCACGATCGGGTGCGATCCATCCGCGACGAGGTTAAGAATACCGCCGCGGCTGCTCGTTCCATCTATTTCGACGGCGCTGCGCCCGAGGACCAGGTCAAAGAGGCAACCGCCGACGTGATCCCCTCGCTGCAAAAGGCAACCAAGGACGTCACCGACGCCACGGCGGCGTTCAAGGCTATGCAGGCCTCGGGCCGCAAGCCTTTGGACGCCGCCGCGCAAGTTGGCCTCGACCGGGCGCTTGCGCGCTTGGAAGACGCCGACAGGTCGCTGACGGACACGACGGCGGCCCTGAAGTCGGCCGTATCCCCGTACGCTTTCAAGGTCCTTTGGGACGCCCAATTGGCCCTAGAGCGGGCCGCCGAGTGGCTCGACGCCGAGCCCGCGCCGCGAGCGCTCTCGCCCATCGCCTATGACGCCAAGACGAAATGCTTCGTCCTCTTCGGCGGCGACCACCTGGATTACATGACCAACGATACGTGGGTCTTCGACCCAGCCAGGCAACGCTGGGAACACCGGCATCCCCAGACCGCTCCGCCGCCGCGGGCCAACCACACCCTGACGGCCACGGGCAACGGCAAAGTGCGACTCTCCGGCGGTTTCACCCACAACAACACCGACATCTGGTACATGGGGCCGCTGTACCAACTCCGCGACGACGGCGATTGGGTCTACGATGTCGCAGCCAACACCTGGACCAGTTTGGCCGGTCAAAGCGGCGTCGCCCCCGACCAGCGCGAGTACCGCACCATGGCCTGCTTCCTGCCCCAGGGCTTCATCGAGGCCGACGGCAGGCCCGACGCGGCCGCCAACGAGGCGAAGCTCAAGGCTCTCCCGGTCAATACTTGGGTCGTCATGGACCCGCCGCTGAAGCCTCGAGTCAACCGCGACTGGGGCTCGGCCTGCATCGCCCCCGACCGCGACGTGCTGCTCCGCTGGTCCGGCGGCCACTGTGCCCACTGCGGCAGCGACGTACCGATGTATCACTTCGCCACCAACCGCTGGGAACTTCCATTCCCTGTCGAGTTCTGTCTCGGCCAGTGTTATAGCAACACCAGCTACCCGACCGGCTTCAACTTCAACCGCCGTCCTTGGGTCAGCGGGCATACCTACAAGGCTTTCGAATACGATCCCGTGGCCAGGCTGATGGTCTTCGTTGGGCACAACCCCTGGAGTTACCTCTTCGACCCGGCTGCGGCCGACTGGATCGGGCGAACCGGAAAGCCTGACGGCATGAGCTATAACAGCAGCTTCTACACGCTGACCTGCTGCCAGACGCCGGAGGGAATCTACTGCTGGACCGCCAGGGGCGAGATCTTCGGCTTCGATGCCAAGGTCCGCGTGTGGCAGCCGGTGAAGCTGAGTGGCGAACGCCTGCCAGGGTCGGCTGTCGACCACTGCGGTATGGGCTACGACTCCAGACGCGACCGGCTGATCTGCTTCCCGACAGCTTACGGCCGGCCGTTCACCGGCCAGGCCTTCGCGGTAGACCGCAAGAGCGGGGCGGTCCAGCGGCTGGACCCATCCGGCATGGCTGGGGCCACGGCCATCCCCTCCTTTCTGCGCGAGTTGGTCTACCTGCCCGACGCCGACTTGATGGTGGACGTCGGCTCGACATTGCCAGCGGACTCGTCCGGAATCCGCCCGACGCCAGCCTACGACTGCGCCGCCAACAAATGGGTCGCACTGACCGTTGCCGGGCCGTCGCCGGCAGGCAAGGATGGACGAAACGTCAGCGCCGGAGCCGCCTATGACGCAAAGCGCGGGCTGATCTGGGCGACCGACACGCGCGGGCAAATATACGTCCTGAGGCTGGACGCATCCAGCGTGGCCAGGGAGGATCTATGATCGCGGTGGGTGTGTCCGAGCGGCGTTGAAATGAAGAATCGGGAATTCGAGAAGGTGCCTATCGAGACGGCGCAATGAACTGCAACTGCCACCTACACGGGAGCTGACCAATGACAAAAACATCTCGGCCGCCAGCGATCGCCAAGATTCTCTTCACCTCTGCGACTCTGCGCCTCTGCGCGAAACTCCTAGGATTCGCCAGCGTTCTCTCGATCGTGTGTATCGTGGCGTGTGTCCCGTCCTTGGCCACGGCCGCCGAGGAGATTATCTGGGTTGAGGGCGAGCAGGCCGTCACGAAACAACTGGTGGATAATCCCGGCCTGGACGATGTGAATCCCGATGAGCTTTCCGGCGGCAAGTGGATTTGCAGTTTCTCGCATGAGAACGAACCGACCGGCATCGGGGAGTATGTAGTCGAGGTCCCTCATGCCGGCGAGTATCACCTCTGGGTCCGTGCCGCAGCCGGCACGGGCTTGAGCTACAAGCTGGACGACGCGCAGCAGACCGTCGACGTAGATGTCCGCAAAGGCCAAGATGCGATTCCCATCGCCGCCAACGGCAACCCGTTTTATCCTCCACGAGCCGAGTGGTTCGATCTAGGCAAACTCCAACTGAAGGAAGGCAAGCACAAACTCGCGTGGTACCTCGGCGGTCAGAAGGCCAAAGATCGGTGGGGCGGAATGGACTGTTTCGTGTTGAGCGCCGACGCATTCCAGCCACGCGGCAAGTACCGGCCCCATGAACAACCGCCGGAACCGATTGTGGCGTTTCAGCCCGGACGAGCTTGGGACTTCCAGCCCAATCCCGACAAGTTCGACGCAGCCGCTCTGCTCGACCTCCGGCACTTGAATGAACAGGTTGCCGGCGAGCATGGTTTCATCCGGCTCAGCGAAGACGGCAACTCATTTGTCCGCGGCGACGGCCAGCCGATGCGGTTTTGGGCCGCGGGCGAACGCACTTCGCCGGATCAGAGCCTGGAGACGTTGAACCGCCAGGCCCGGTTCCTCGCCAAGCGCGGCGTGAACGCTCTACGCATCTTCGCCATGATCCCGCCAAAAGCAGAAGACTCGCAGATCACTGACGTCGACGAGCGGGAGCTGGACGCGATCTTCAAAGTTGTGGCGGCCATGAAGAGCGCCGGCATCTACACCATCATCGACGCCTACTGGGCCGTTTCCACCAAGCTGGGAAAGAACTGGGAGATAACCAACTCAGGCCGCGACAATCCCGAGGGGCTCGTCTACTTCGATCCGAAGTTCCAGGCCGGATACAAGGCCTGGATGAAAGCCATCTACACGCGGCCCAATCCCTACACGGGCGTGCGGCTGGCCGACGAACCCGCCGTGGCAATCATTCAACTCCAGAATGAAGACAGCCTGCTGTGGTGGGGGATCACGAACCTGAAGGACGACGCACTGGTGCTCTTGCGCCGCAAGTTCGCCGATTTTCTCAAACAGAAATACGGCTCGCTGGACAAAGCCCAGGCCGCCTGGCAGAACTACAAGTCCGTGTTCATGGCCGACGATTGGGACGCCGGCTTGCCCGGCCTGCTCCACGTTTGGGATTTCACCCGCGACGGCCGAGCCAAAAAGGGCGCAGATCTCGGCTTCGAAGAGCGGGCCGCAGACCAACTGGAGTTCCTCGCCCGCACCATGCACAAGTTCAACGCCGACATGGCCAAGTACCTTCGCGAGGACCTCGGCTGCAAGCAACTGATCAACGCCAACAACTGGCGGACGGTGGACATGGTGACCACGCAGGACGCCGAGTATTGGGCCTACACGGCCAACGACGTTATCGCCCGCAACATTTACACCGGAGGGATGCACCAAGGCGTGAACAACGGCTGGCAGATCCTGCCCGGCCACTACTACTCGGACGTGTCGCTGATCAGGGAACCGCATCGCTTGCCGACCAACGTCAAGCAGCCGGCAGGCCACCCGTTCATCTTGACCGAAGTCCTCTGGTGTCCGCCCAACCTGTACCAATCCGAGGCCGCACTGATGATTGCGGCCCAGCAGTCCCTGACCGAGTTTGGCGCGGCCTGCTGGTTCTGCAACTGGGTCGCCGAATGGGAACAGAGTCCGCACACCAAGTGGACCTACTCCACGCCCGTGCAGATCGGCCAGTTTCCCGCTGCCGCATTGATCTATCGCAAAGGGCTGCTGAAAGCGGGTGAGCCCGTGGTCGTCGAACAGCGCAGCCTGCAGAATCTCTGGGATCGCAAGACGCCGCTGATCTCCGAAGAACCCGGCTGGGACCCCAACCGCGACAAAGACCATATTCCCCTGAACTCCAGCATCAAAACCGTCCTCGATCCCTTGGCCTATCTCGTCGGCCCGGTACGGGTCATCTACGGTGGCGATCCTGCCAAGAGCACGGCTGTCGACCTTGCGAAGTACATCGACCGAGACGGCAAGGTCATCCGCAGTATCACCGGCGAGATTGAAACCGACTACGGCCGCGGACTCTTTCGCATCAACGCGCCCCAGGCCCAAGCGGTCGCCGGCTTCCTCAAGGACGCCGGCTCGCAGCACCTGGCCGATGTCGAGATCACATGCGGCAACTCCTACGCCAGCATCGCCGTAGTGGCGCTCGACGATAAGCCAATCCGGGAATCAGAACGATTGTTGGTACAAGCCGGTACGCTCTGCCGTCCCACCGGCTGGACCGTGGTCCCCACGCGAGCCCGGATCGACAGCAAACAGAGCGATTGCTTCCGCATCCTCTCCGTCGGCAAACCGCCGCTGCAAGTGGAAGACCTCGACGCTGCCCTCACCATTGCTAACCCGCGACTGAGCAAGGCGACCCTCTTGGACATCAATGGCATGGCAACCTCCACACCGGTAGATATCACGCGGACGGAAGAGAAGACGACGGTCCAACTGCCGGCGAATACTATTTACTTGGTGCTGCAATAGATGTTGATCCACGCGAGACACCGATGTGCCAGGTTGTCATCACCAATCGCGCTCGCATACCGCGGTGACCACATCGCTGCTGCCACGTGCGATGCCACGCCAGTCCCGGTCCGCAAGATTTGGATGAGTTCGCAAGTGCAACAGTCGATGTGTCCATGTAGTCTCCACGAGACCCCTCAAATGATTTACGGTCGACGGACGCATCGAACTGCAAACTGTTTGCGCTCATCGGTCGATTTCGCCTACGCAGGCAACTGACCGAGGACACGCCCTTCTTGTGCCCTTCGGGGCCGGCAGGTCACGCAGCGGATGTTATCATTACGATGACGCTTTTCGCGCCAGTACACCGCGGCCTCTGTACTTTTGGCGCAGTCCAAAAGTGCCGAGGTCGATTTCACCTCCGGATGTTAACGAAGACTGTCAATTGCAGGCGGTGCGTCACCTGAGCGCGCTAGCTTCGGTCAAGTCGAAGCCCGTCATTGCACCTAAATGGGGTACTGCAACGCTAACGGGATTTCGTAAAGATCGGCGAACGGACGGCCCTGTAACTCCATTTTCTTGGGATCGCGAGGATCGCTGCTGATCGGCTCTGGCAAAGTTCCATGCCGATTTTCGACTTGACAATTTAGGCATTGTGCATAATATTAGACATTGAGAATAAACATAAAACGCGTCTGCACAGGAATGTCAGCGATGCACAAGGTGAGTGAAACGGAACTCCGCATGCTGAAGGTTCTGTGGGACGGTGGCGGGCAGACAGCGCGCCAGATTGCCGAGGCGCTCTATTCAGAAGGATCGGACGGCGAGGTCGGCACGGCAGAGATTGGTACTGTGCATTCGCTACTCGGTCGGCTGGAAAAGAAGAAACTCGTGCGACGTAGTCGCCGTACACATCCACACCGATTCTCCGCGAAGGTCACCATGGAGGATGTCGCAGGCGGCGAATTGGAGGCGATGGCTGGAAAACTGTCGGAAGGGTCAATGGCGCCATTTGTCATGCACCTGATCTCGAATGGAAAGTTTACAGAAGCTGAAGCGGACGAGATTCGTGACATGCTCAAGAACTACAAACCGAGTAGCGAGTGATTCGATGACGTCGCTTCAACCTATCGTGATCAGCAATGTCCTGCTCGCTACTGCCTTGGCGCTTGTCGTCATAGGATTGACACGAGTCTGGAGGAATCGGCATGTGGCTCATCTGCTGTGGGTGATCGTGCTGGCGAAGCTCGTCACGCCGCCACTGTGGAACGTTTCAGCTCCCATTGAAAGCATCTTCGGCACTCGACCATCTAACGTCGTTACGCGGGATGATCTGACCTCCGGTCTTCCTGTGACGCATTCGACGCGCGAAGCGGCAGATGCTTCGGTACTTGGGGCAGAGGTCGCACCGGCGCAGACGAAACCGAGTACACGGCACTCGACGACCGGCGCTGCAATCGACTGGTCTGTCGTCCTGATGCTGGCGTGGTGTGTTTCTTCTGTGTTGTGGCTGCTGGTCGTATTGACAAAGACTATTAGCTTTCACGCCTTGGTTCGCCAGGCGGAGCCAGCAGGCGCACGCCAGCGTGAGCGAGTCACTACTTTGTCAAGAGAGCTTGGGCTGCGCCACTCGCCAGACACGCGCCTCATCAATGCAGCGATATCGCCGATGGTCTGGCCGCTGGCCCGCCGGCGGATGCTGTTGCTGCCGAAGAAGCTCGTGGGCGAACTGACACCGACACAACTCGATACGGTAATCGCTCACGAACTGGCTCACTTGGCGCGGCGAGACGATCTGGTGCGGCTCCTCGAAACGGCCGTGACCTGCCTGTTCTGGTGGAATCCGCTGGTTTGGCTGGCTCGTCGAGAATTGCGAGCAGCGGAGGAGGACTGCTGCGACGCACTCGTCGTTTGTACGATGCCCGAGTCGCGACAAGAGTACGGAGAAGCGCTGCTGCGTGCCGCCGAGTTGATCACCTTTGGCCGGGCGCTTCCCGCGCTGGCCAGTGCTTTCGGTCAACAGCGTTTCCTTAAGCGGAGAATCGAAATGGTCTTGAAACACGAATTTCATCGATCGGCGTCGTGGCAGGCCAAACTCATGTTGTCGATGCTCTCCCTGGGCGTTCTGCCGCTATCGGCAACGGCAATGTCTCAGGAGGAACAACCTCGTCAAAGGTCCGTTGAAACCGACGTGGCCAATAAATGGCAACGGTCGGGGGCGCAGTTGCGGGAGGCTGCCCCCGAAACCCATTTTGACAAGGTGTTGCGCGAGGCTGACCGCAAAATGAAACAGTTGGCGGAGCACTTGCACGACGCTGCCCGCCAGTCCCAACAGCTGGAAGCGCAGAACGGCCCTGAGGAGGCTGAGAAGCGCGCAGGAAGTCAACCCCGCACCTTCTGGTGGTGGAAACCAGAGCGCCGCCCCGTGCAAACCATGTCTCCAGCAAGCGTTGGATCGATCTGGATCGATGTTGACGGTGTCCTACGTGCTGCCCGCAAAAACCAGCAGCTGGAGGAGCAGAACTCTCTTGAGAAAACGTTGCGCCCTACCGAGGAAGGCCGAAAGCGGCTTAATAAGTTCTTTGAGAAGTGTTTGCGGGATGCCGCCAGCCCAGTGGATAGCGCCGTCAATCCAAGTGTGAACGACAGCGCATCCCCGACTCGATGAGAGGTGTTTCGATTCGCTAACGTGGCGGATGCGTGTCGTCAATGGGAATAGCTCGGTATGCACCCAAATACGCCCCGTGAGAATTGCCTCGCATGGGTCATCATCGTCTGAAGCATCGAAGCGTTTGTTCGCTGCGCGCGTCTGTCGCCCCAACGCTGGCTCGAAACGCAACTCGCTTGCGCGCGGCTGTTCACGACCGAGGTAACGAACGCGGTTTGCCAACCTGCTTCGGTCACATCGGGCTCTGAAGTTTACGCGGCCAAGCAGATTTGGTCGGAGTCTTCTAATTGATGGCGCGAAACGGTGGGTTTTCGGCTCTATCCCGAGTTCCCTCCCCCTCCAAGTGCCCTCGGTCTACCTTTCCTGAGTCACGAATGGGCAACTTGTTATCCTGCGGCGGTTCACGACCGAAGCAGGAAACGGCGAATGGTTGCGAGTTGCCCAAAGCCTCCGTCGGCGGCGATGTTCTCGTGGACCTAGCTCAGCGCACTAGCATCCAATCGACGGTCGCGTTCTCCGGGGCGGGGTCGGCGAAGGTGATGGTGAAGCCGGTAGCGGTTTTGTTGCTGATGGCGCGGTTGGTGAGCCAGGTTTGCTCGACGAAGACCGCGTAGTACCGAGCCGTTCGTCACGATTTCTTTTTCTTGCGCGGTTTGCGGCTCGGCCTTGCGCTCGTGAGTTGCCGGACCTCGCGCTGGAGTTCGTGCCGCAACTCTGCTTCGCTGGGCAAGTGAAACTTGTAACGGCTGGCAAAGATCTTCTTGGATTGTTCGGGACCCAAGGTGTACTTCACGACCGCGTCGTTCTTGTCCGTACACAGAACGAGCCCCAATGTCGGGTTGCCCCCTCGGTCCGGCGCTCGTGGTCATAGTAGTTCACGTACAACTGCAATTGCCCCAGGTCGGCGTGCGTGAGCTTGTCGACCTTCAAGTCGATCAGTACGAAGCATTTGAGCACGATGTGGTAGAAGACGAGATCGATATAGAAGTGGTCTCCGTCGAGCGTGATTCGTTCCTGTCGCGAAACGAAGGCGAATCCCTTTCCCAGTTCCAGCAGAAAATCCTGCAGGTTATTGATCAGCGCCTCCTCCAAGTCCGACTCCTGCAGCCGCGGCGATTCCGGCAGCCCGAGGAATTCCATCACCACGGGGTCTTTGAAAACGTCGTCTGGCTTGGCAATCTCCTGGCCTTTCCTGGCCAACCGCATTAATCCCTTCTTGTCTTTGCTCATCGCCAACCGTTCGTACAGCAGGCTATTGATTTGACGCTCCAGTTCGCGCGTCGACCAATTGCTCTGGATTGCCTCAATTTCGTAGAAGGCCCGTGCCTCCACCGATTCGACCCGCATCAACGTCCGGTAGTGTGTCCACGATAGGTTCGGGTGGAGTTGGCCGGGTTGCCAGGATTCGCTACGCACTGCGTGGCGAATTTCCATTAGGGGGAGTAAGTGCGGCCTGGATTTCGGGATCCGCGGGTCGGGTTCTTGGTGAAAAGTCGGATCCGCCGATTCCGCAGGCAGTGCCTTCGATATTTGCGACCGATCCACAGCAGATTCGCTACGCAGTGCGTAGCGAATCTCCGATGGGTCGATTAGGGATGGGTAAAGTCCGTAGAACTGCCGCATGTTGCGGAGATTTGGGACGGAGTAGCCAGCCCCGAAGTCCTTGGCTAAACGTTGCGACAGATCTGCCAACAGTTCCTCACCGTACTCCGCCCGCTTCTTCCCGCGCTGCTCCTCTTCCACGATCTCCCGCCCAATCAGCCAGTTGGCTACGACCTGAGTCGTATTCACCGATCGCGCAACGCTGGTCTTCGCCGACTCCAGGATCTCGCGGATTCGTTCGTAGACGAGGGACGGCTTTGCCGGTTGCTTCCTGGCTCGTTTCATGGGTTGACCCCGTCGAAAGATGTCATGGCGTGCCCCGTGAGTTAGCATCGCTCGATAATTCGCTGGCCGGTTTTTACGTGGCGTAAGCTTCCAGCTTGCGATGCCGCTAACTACCGCAAGCTGGAAGCTTACGCCACCTATTTCTCGAACGATGTTCAGTCAAAATCTGCAGGCTGTCCCGCATCGTTAGATCATGACGACATGCGTCAATAGCGACGATCTTCCGCAATTGTTGCATAGCGCACCGTGTGGCCACAAGTTGACGGATTCGCGAAAAGCGACGATGGTGACCTACTCAGCGCACCAGCATCCAATCGACAGTCGCGTTCTCTGGGGCGGGGTCGGCGAAGGTGATGGTGAAGCCGGTGGCGGTTTTGTTGCTGATGGCGCGGTTGGTGAGCCAGGTTTGCTCGGCGAATACCGCATAGTCGCCGTCGGCTTCCTCCTGCGGGAAGCGGATGTTGATGCTTGTCTTGCCGCCGGGGACGGCGATGTTCTTTCCGCGTAGGTTGCGAGCCTGTGTTGCGTCACCGGACAGGCCGCCGACGCTGGCCACCGAGCCGCCGGTTTGCAGGCCGCCGCCGGTGAATTGGAATTCGCCCGTCGTGCGGCTGACGGTCAGGGTCGCTTCTTGCGGCACCGTTGCCGGCACCGAAACGGCTTTCGTGATGCCGGTCTTGCCGCTGTCGTCGTCGGGCGGCGACTGGCCGTAGTACCATTTGATGGGTTGTTCGTGATGCGGTTGCTGGAACAGGATCGCGGCGTTCGCAAAGTCGGCCTTCAGGTTCAAGCCCACGGTCACGGCACTGTCCTGCACCAGGATATTGTCCCAGGCCGGCTTCGGCTCGTGGCGCTTCGGCAAGTCGTCCAGATTTGCGGGACCGCCGCGCATGCTGATCACCGAATAGCGCGACGCCGCGCCGTAATTGGCAACGTCAAACACGGCGGCCGGGTACTGGCCGGGCACGTCTTCCCACATCCACACCCGCATGGCCTGCGGCTTGAAAGGGTCGGGGCCGATGGCCTGTTCGATTTTGTCGCCCGCGGCGAAATCGTGCGGCGTGCCCTGGGCCGAGTGCGGAGCCAGCCCCAGTATTCGCTGGCCGCCCCGATCGCCGCCGGCCACCGCGCGCGACACGTCATTGACGTACGCACCCGGCGCGATGATGTAAGGCAACGGCGTCACGTGGCTGTCCCAGGTGTAATTCTCCGGCCGGTATAACGTCGGGCTGCCGGCGCTCTTGGCTCCCCACCAGAATCGTTCGATCTCGATGTCCTTCGTGCCGTCGTCGTTGGCGGTGAACTTGGTGATCAGGTACCAGCGATAGTTGCCCTTGGGCGTCTTCTCCGAGGGCTCGTCGACGGCAAAATAGCGGCCGACCACGTCCGCAGTCCACGGACAATCGGCGTCGCCGCGAATCAGCCCGCCGAATTTCCGCTCGGTGGTTCCGGTAATCGGGTTCTTGACCAGCCCCGTTGCGTAATCCGTTCCGGCGTACTGCGTCATCTTCGGGTCGGGCAAGTCGAACTCGGAGCGACCGGTGACAATGATCACTCGACTGGCCGAAATCTGCTTGTCGGGATTGCGATTGATCAGCGGCCGCGAGTTGCCCAGCGACTCGACGTGCGCCGCGGCGGTGAACGTCAACCGAGAATTCGCCCAGTCGATCTGCTCGACCGTGCCGCGGAAATTGTTGTCCAGCGAGCGGATGAACGCGCCGTAACAGTTTCCGTTCTCGTCGCCGGCCGCCGAGTGAACGTTGCTCATGTAATTGAAGTCGCAGTAGTAGATGTATGTGTCGCCGTGCGCGTATTGGTTGCGGATCACTTTGACGTCGTAGGTCTGGTTGTCGGCGTGGCTGGTCTGGGTCATGTGGATCAGGCCGGTGTTGCTCTTGTTGTGCGCGATCGCGCCGGCGATGTGGTTCAGTTCCGTGTCGGCCACGAAATAGTGCAGGTGCTTTTTGGCGTCGTAACCGAGCGACTTGACATACGCTCGCGTCACGCCGCCGCCATAGCCCGGACCGCCATGGACGTTCAGGAACTGGCCGGGCCACAGTCCGCGCACGGTCGGCACGTAGAACCGTGCGTCGGAGCCGCGGGGCGTGGGAGCCTGCAGCCAGTCGAGATAGCTGTGGGAGCCGTGGACCAGTTTGCTCTCCAGCGTCAGCATCGGATGCGTGCCCCAGTGCGGCGCGCTATCCCCTTCGTTCAGCCGAAAGTCGCGCGCCATCGCCACGCCGGACAGCGGTGGAACGTGCAGCACGGGACGCTCGTGATCGGCGGTCAACACGGCCAGCCCCGCACCGTGGCGCCAGGTCCGAGCCGCGGCCGGCGGTTCGGGGATGCGGATCAGCGATTGCAGCGCATCGGGCTTGAGCATCGACCAGACCCGCTGTGGCACCACGAGGACTCCTGGTTGCTCGCGCATGGCGTCGCGCGCGGCCTGCCACGTCTGCTGAGCCTGCTGCGGATTACCCAGCGGCCCGAACTCGTCCAACCGCCGAATCCAAGTGTCGCTCGGTTCCTGCGCCGCCAGATATTGCAGTGGCGTGGCTGTAAAGAAAAACAACATGAGTGTCAGGCAAAAAAGGCAGAATCGCGTCATCGTAAGTTCCTCCGTGTGATGGAGTGGGTTCGTATCGTCCGAGAAATAAGTGGCGTAAGCTTCCAGCTTGCGGTAGTTAGTGGCATCGCAAGCTGGAAGCTTACGCCACGGAGCCACGGAAAAACCTATCTCCGCGGAGCCTCGATCGCATCGCCGACTTGAGCCCGGAACGTGGCCCAGTCGTCGGGGCTTGGCCGAATTTACCGTGTAATTCTAGTCAAATTCCGCTCAGACCGCGGCCTAGTCGTCCGTCCATCTTCGATTGTCATTTGCTAGCTGGCTTTTCGGTTCGCTG